>OGEZ01000156.1_pt1 | contig 74891 bp, 66 predicted proteins | sample 1570831 | NCBI WGS metagenome assembly OGEZ01 (sample SAMEA2582059, study PRJEB24529) | metagenome | biome: Human gut stool | place: China | collected 2011 | reverse complement strand
CCGGAATCACGATAATACTTAGATTTTGCAATGAAAGAGGTAGATAATGTTTAGCATTCAAAGAAATCATTTGTCGGACCCAGGTGTAGATTATGTCACTTTTGGTAAGGGAGACAAAACTCTTATTATCATTACGGGATTAAGTTTGCAACGATTAGGTGATATGTCCAACCTTGCCATTTACTCGCTATTTTATCGATACGCTAAGGAGTATACGGTCTATATTTTTGATAGAAAGGATCATATCGAAGAAGGTATTTCAATTGAAAATATGGCTGATGACCTCTACCATTCTTTACAAGAATTGCATATTGCTAATGCCTCTATCATAGGCATATCACAAGGTGGTATGATTGCTCAGCTGTTTGCTATCAAGTATCCTCAAAAGGTGACTAGTCTGGTGTTAGCTCTGACATTCTCTCGAAATAATGCTATTAGTAGAGAAACCATCAGAGGATGGATTGAGATGGCTAAAAATGGTGAGATGGCTAAGCTCAATAAGGATTCAATGTGTAAAACATTTTCGTCTCCTATTTTAAAGAAATTATATGTGATTAATAAACTATTCTTGAAGACTGTGAGTGTTGAAAAACAAGAACGATTTGTCCGTTTAGCCAACTCTATTCTTGAGTTTGATTGCCATAAGTCCCTTGATAAAATTACCTGCCCGACTCTTGTCTTGGGAGCTAAAAATGATTTGGTTCTGGGAATGGATGGTGCAAGGGAACTTGCAAATAGCATTCCAAATGCTTCCTATTATGAATTTAGCAAACTGGGGCACGCGGCCTTTATTGAAAGTAAGCAATTTAATAAAATGATATTAGAATTTCTGCGAAAGAATGCTTAGGTAGTGGACTGATAGAAACCTATTAAAATAGAATGAGAAAGGGGTTACAATGGAGCTTGTAGCCTCTTTTTATTTCCGGTTCAATTGTGTGCAGTCTGAAAAATTAAATGATAGAATGGCGGTAGATAGGAGGATACAGAAATGTTAAACTATGATTTGATTGTTATCGGTTTCGGTAAAGCCGGTAAAACTCTGGCTGCTAAGATGAATGCAGCTGGTAAGAAAGTTGCTGTCATCGAGCGAAGTAAGGCTATGTATGGTGGTACTTGCATTAATATTGCGTGTATCCCAACCAAGACTATGATTGTTGCGGCTGAGAAGGGCTGGTCATTTGACGATACTATGAAGGAACGTGGTGCGGTGACTGGTCGCCTTAATGCTAAGAATTATAAAATGTTGGCAGACAATGGCGTTGATGTCATTGATGCAGAGGCACATTTTGTGTCAAACAAGGTCATCGAAGTGGTGGCTGGTGATGACCGTCAAGAGCTTACAGCTGAGACCATTGTTATCAATACTGGTGCTGTATCTAATGTCTTGCCTATTCCTGGCTTGACAACAACTGAGCATGTCTACGATTCAACTGGTATTCAAACCCTTGAAGCCTTGCCAAAACGTCTGGGTGTCCTAGGTGGTGGTAATATCGGTCTTGAATTTGCTGGCCTTTATAATCGTTTGGGAAGCCGAGTGACTGTCTTGGATGCTGCGACTAGCTTCTTGCCACGTGTGGAGCCATCTATTGCTAAGTTGGCCAAAGAATACATGGAAGAGGACGGCATTGTCTTTGAGCAAGGTGTTAAAACATCTGAAGTTAAGAATGACGGTGATGAAGTTGTCGTTGTTACTGACAAAGGCGAGTTCCGTTTTGATGCGCTCCTCTATGCGACAGGACGCAAGCCTAATATCGAACCCCTTCACTTGGAAAATACAGATATTGCCTTGACTGAACGTGGTGGTATCCAGGTCAATAAACATTTGGAAACAAGTGTTCCTGGTGTCTTTGCGGTGGGTGATGTTAATGGTGGTCTCCAATTCACTTACATTTCACTAGATGATTTCCGTATTGTCTTTAATTACTTGACAGGGGATGGTAGCTATAACCTTGAAACACGTGGAGCAGTTCCAACTGCCATGTTCCTCAACCCACCTTTGGCACAGGTTGGCCTTACTGAAGACCAAGCCAGAGCAGCAGGTGGACCAGTTGCTGTCAAGGAACTTCCAGTTGCTGGCATGCCTCGTGGTCATGTTAACGGTGATTTGCGAGGTGCTTTCAAAGCTGTGGTAAATCCTGAAACTAAGGAAATTTTGGGAGTGACCCTCTTTGGTCAAGAATCTCATGAAATTATCAATCTAATTACCCTAGCGATGAATCATCACATTCCATATACAGATTTGGCTAAACAAATCTTTACTCACCCAACCATGGCTGAGAACCTAAACGATTTGTTTGCGATTTAAAATGAAAAGAGCCGAGAGGCTCTTTTTTGTGAGTATATCATCCATACAAAGCGACACTCTAGGTTAGATGTCGCTTTTTTTGCGCTTTGATGATAAGATAGAAGTGCTATAAGAAAATTCTTTAGATTGGTGCTCTCTGTCTCCTTTGAATGTTTGATTGACCTTGAGTCACCACTAGAATCTGTATGAAAAATCTAGAAAGACACTCGCCTGCAAATTCGTCTGTGAGTGTGTGTAATTTATGACTAAGAAAGTAGGAGTGGGCAAGGCTCACAGTAAGATTATTTTGATGGGGGAGCACTCGGTCGTTTATGGTCATTCTGCCCTTGCTCTCCCTCTTAAGGATATTGAGGTTGTCTGTCAGATTCAGGCGGCTGAGACTCCTTTGACGCTCAAGGCTCAAGATCCCTTGACGACAGCGATTTTTTCAGCGCTTAATTATCTGAAAATCAAGAATCAGCCTATCAGCTATGCTATTAAGTCTAGTGTCCCTGAAAAGCGTGGCATGGGGTCGTCTGCGGCTGTAGCCATTGCGGCAATTCGAGCGGTCTTTGATTATTTTGATCAGGAGCTTAGCCAGGAGACCTTGGAAATGCTAGTTCATCAGGCGGAGACCATTGCCCATAGTAAACCTAGTGGTTTAGATGCAAAGACCTGCTTGAGTGACAAAGCCATTAGCTTTACGCGTAATATCGGTTTCAAGGAAATCGAGGTCAATTTAGGTGCCTATCTGGTCATTGCTGATACGGGTATCCATGGAAATACCCGTGAGGCTGTGGAAAAGGTTGAGGCTATTGGTTTAGATGCCTTGTCAGATCTCAACCAACTGGGCGAATTAAGTCAGAAGGCAGAACGCGCCCTCAAAGCCAAGGATCAAAAGCTTCTTGGTCAGCTCATGTCTCAAGCTCATAATCACCTTAAATCTTTAGGGGTATCTTGTGATTTGTCGGATCTTCTAGTAGCAACTGCTCTGGAGCATGGTGCACTGGGAGCCAAGATGTCAGGCGGAGGACTTGGTGGCTGTATTATTGCCCTGACAAGTACTAAAGACCAAGCCCGAACGATTGCTAAAAAACTTCAAGAAAAAGGAGCCGTAAACACGTGGATAGAAAGCCTGTAAGCGTCAAATCGTACGCAAATATTGCTATTGTCAAATACTGGGGTAAGGCGGATGCGGAGCGTATGATTCCTTCAACCAGTAGTATCTCACTGACTTTGGAAAATATGTATACGGAAACCAAGTTGTCTTTTCTGCCTGAGGATGCGACCAGTGATGTCATGTATATCGATGACGAGCTCCAAGGAGAAAAAGAGACGACTAAGGCCAGCAAGGTTTTAGATCTCTTCCGTACTAATCCAAATCAGCATGTCAAGATCGAAACATGGAACAATATGCCAACAGCAGCGGGTCTATCATCAAGTTCTTCAGGACTTTCAGCTTTGGTCAAGGCCTCTAACGAGCTCTTCCAAGTCGGAAAAACGCAGTCTGAATTGGCTCAGATTGCTAAGTTTGCTTCAGGCTCATCATCACGTTCTTTCTTTGGGCCATTGGCAGCTTGGGACAAGGATAGTGGTGAGGTTTACCCGGTTGAAACAGATCTCAAATTGGCCATGATTATGTTGGTTTTGACAGATCAGAAGAAACCTGTATCAAGCCGAGACGGTATGAAATTGTGTACCGAAACATCGACTTCTTTCCCAGAGTGGATTAAACAGTCTGAGCTGGATTATAAGGATATGTTGGCCTATCTCAAAGCAAATGATTTCCAAGCGGTCGGTGAGCTCACTGAAGCTAATGCCCTTCGCATGCACCAAACAACAAGTACGGCTAACCCTCCATTTTCATATCTAACGGAAGCATCTTATCAGGCTATGGACAAGGTTAAGGCTCTCCGTGCCTCTGGTGAGCAATGTTATTTCACCATGGATGCAGGACCAAATGTTAAGGTGCTCTGTCTGGAAGAAGACCTAGACCGCCTAGCAGACCACTTCCGTAAGGACTATCAGGTCATTGTTTCACGCACCAAGGAGTTGCCAGATGCCTAAGCAGTCGGTCAATCAGGTCACAGTAAAAACTGGTGGGAAACTCTACATTGCTGGAGAATACTCAGTCTTAACAGCTGGGCAGACAGCCCTAATCCAATTTATTCCCATTTTCATGTCAGCAGAGGTCAAGGAAGCACAAACTACCCAGTTGTCCTCAGACATGTTTGACTATAGTGTGGGCCGTGAGCTAGACGCAAATTATGCCCTTATTCAAGAGGCTTTGAATACTTTTGAAGCCTATTGTGGTGAGAACTTGCCCGCTCTGGACCTTTCCATCACAGGAAAGTTGGAACGAGATGGGGTTAAATTTGGTATCGGTTCTTCGGGTTCTGTTGTGGTATTGACCCTCAAGGCCTTGGCAGCAGCCCTTCAGAAAGATTTATCCAAAGACATTCTCTTTAAATTAGCTAGCTATACCCTTCTCAAGCAGGGAGATAATGGTTCTATGGGAGATTTAGCTTGTATCGTATACGAGGATCTGATTTCCTATCGTTCCTTTGACCGTGCAAAAATAGCAGAGCTTATAGACCAAATAACTCTAACAGAGCTTTTGGAAAAAGACTGGGGCTATCGTATCAGTCCTGTAGTGCCAGTTCTCAACGCTCACTTTTTGGTGGGGTGGACCAAGCAAGCTGCTATTTCAAAAGACATGGTTAAAATGGCCAAATCTCGCATATCAAGCAAGTATTTAAGTGAAACAGAAGTTGCCGTCCAAGATGCCCTCAAGGCACTGGAAACAGGAAATAAGAATTTACTTAAGAGCAGCCTTCAAACTGTCAGTGACCAGTTGGAATCACTTAGTCCAGATATTTATGTGGCCAAGCTGAAAAAACTCAAAGAAGCTGAGCAAGGCCTCGATGCCATTGCTAAGTCTTCTGGAGCAGGTGGTGGCGACTGTGGTATTGCCTTTGCCTTTGACCAAGCTAGCCGAGATAGCCTAGTTGAGCGCTGGCAAGAGGAAGGCATAGAGCTTTTGTATGAGGTTTAGGGTTCAGCTAAGTAGACATTATCACGCAAGAAAGTAAAGAAATAACCTATGACAAATCGTAAAGACGATCACATCCGTTATGCCCTTAAGTACCAATCGCCCTACAATAGTTTTGACGATATGGAACTTATCCACAAGTCTCTACCGACTTATGATTTAGATCAGATTGACTTGTCCACACATTTTGCGGGACGAGATTGGGTCTTTCCTTTTTATATCAATGCCATGACAGGTGGTTCTGCCAAGGGTGGGGCTGTCAATCGAAAACTAGCTGAGGTGGCCAGCCGAACAGGTATTCTCATGGTGACGGGTTCCTACAGTGCTGCTCTAAAAGGAGAGGCACCAGAATCCTTTGACTATCGTCAAGAGTTTCCAGACTTAGACCTTGCGACCAATATCGGTGTTGATAAGTCTGTGGACCTGGGGATTAAGACGGTGGAAGCTATGGATCCAGTCTTTTTACAGCTTCATGTTAATCTCATGCAAGAGCTTCTCATGCCGGAGGGAGAGCGTATTTTCCACACTTGGAAGGAAAATGTAGCGACTTATGCACAGAAAATAGAGGTTCCTCTTGTGCTTAAGGAAGTCGGCTTTGGTATGGATGTGGAAACCATTCGTTACGCCATGTCTCAGGGCATCAAGACTGTGGATATCTCAGGTCGTGGTGGGACTAGCTTTGCCTATATTGAAAATAGTCGTGGCGGCAACCGAGATTACCTCAATGACTGGGGACAAAGCACCGTTCAGACCCTCTTGCAAGCCCAAGACCTTCATGATAATGTGGAAATCCTAGCCTCTGGTGGCGTGCGCAATCCACTTGATATGGTCAAATGCCTAGTCCTAGGAGCAAAAGGCGTTGGGCTATCACGAACTGTTCTTGAATTGGTGGAACGTTATCCTGTGGATAAGGTTGTGGCTATTGTCAATGGCTGGAAGGATGACCTTCGCCTCATCATGTGTGCCCTTGATTGTCGCACTATTGATGAGCTCAAATCTGTTGACTACATTCTACACGGTAAGCTACAAGGGACTTATATCAAACAAGAGAAGTAGGAAAGAGCTGATAACTTCCTATAATTGAGCAAAAGAAATTTTAAAAGAGGTAAATTGTTTCTTTTTTAAATCTTGGATCATGGTTTGACAATTTTAATTTATTCGACCGAAAGACTAGTTTGGTTGTTTTTGTCATCGGCTGACTTGCCATTATCTTTTTCTCTTCTGTTGATTTAGGGTAAGAAAACGAGAATTAAATTTTAATAAACTTATTAAAAAATGATATTTTCTTTCTTTTGTTGTTATTTATAACACTTAAAACACCCATGAAACCTTGTTATATCAAGGTTTTTATGTTATATTTGAAATTAAAGGAGAGTATATAAAATGACATTTAAAAAATTATTTCTAGCTGTTTTCTCAGTGATTCTAGTAATTGGTTTAGCAGGATGTTTTGGAAAAAAAGACCTCGCTAAGACTGTTAGTCAACAAGCCTATAATTACGTTTGGACAGATGAGAAGGGGCACAAAACGAAAGGTGCTTTGTACTTTGGTGTAGCAGATAAAAACCAAGGTTATTACATAAAATATTCTGATACACTAAAGCACAGAGACCCCAACTTTGATAGTGATGTTAAAGAAGAAAAGCATACATATTCCATTTCCAAAGATGGTAAAACAATTTCTCTGAGTGATGATGGAGATGGCAACGGTAGTGGTATTGGTTCAAATGTCGCTGCGGTAATGTTAAAAGATGTCTCTGTCAAGGGTGATAAGATCACTGCAAGAGTATATTATTATAAGGATGATGAGGGCGAAATAATTTTAACCCCTGTTAAAGAATGATATAATTGTCATGATGATTTGACTTGCTTCTAGCGAGCAACGCGAGCATTTAACGAAACTTTCCGCTGTGAGAAAAGTTCTAGAAATACAAGTATTTCTAGAACTCGGAATTTTTGAGAGTAAAACAGTTTGGGGAACTGTTTTAGCCTGAGCCTAGAAATTAAAAAGTGAAGGGGCTCAAAAATTAGTCATGGAGCTTCGAAGAAGTTCGCTGACGTCCGCACTCACTTAAGGAAAGTCTAAAAAAATCCATTTTACAAAAGAATATCTTACAAAAAAGAGCGGAAGCTCTTTTTTATTATCCAATCAAGCAAAAAGTAACTTTTCCCCTTGACAAGTCACTGCCTTAGGAGTATTATTTTCAGTGAAATACGGTAGGTGAGGCTACCACAAGGATACGGATGACTACCGCAAAGCAGTGGAGACACTACTCGTTGGTCAACAGTCCTGATCGCCAAGGTCAAGACTAAGCTCATTTCATTGCCTTGCGGAGCTAAAGCTTGAACGGTCCATTTTTTGACAGAATCTATTAAAAAATCCACCTCGAGTTTATAGAGTCTTACCTGTATATGGGTAGGACTCTTTTCTTTTGCCCGAGGTCCGCCCACCATTAATAAATTGAAAGGAGAAACCTATGAGACTAATCGACGATCACCCCGAACCGCACCTAACCAGTCAATCGCTGATTAGTGTCTTAGGGACTCCATAAGTGATTGGCTCCTGATTAAATAAGGAGATTCCAATGTCAACAAATAAAGAAAGACTTATTGCTGCTCTTCAAGAGCCACTTGAAACAACCCTTAATCGCTACAAGACTCATTTGGATGGCTTGAAGGAAGACCAAGTAGAAGAAAACCGTGACCTTTATGGGGAAAATGTCATAACCAAAGGACAAGAGGATTCTATCATCAAAAAGATTTATGAATCTATCATCAATCCCTTTACTGTTATTCTCTTAGTCATTGCTCTGGTTTCCTTTATCACCAATGTCTGGCTTGCTAAACCGGGTGAAGAAGACCCAACGACTTCTATCATCATTGTCACTCTAGTTTTGATATCTGGTGGTATCCGTTTTATTCAAGAACTTCGTAGCGACAAGGCTGCCAGTAATTTGTCTCGCATGATTGTCAATACAGCAACAGTACTTCGAGATGGCAGTGAGCAAGAAATCCCAATTGATGAAATTGTGGTTGGAGATGTGGTCAAACTAAGTGCGGGAGATATGATTCCGGCTGATGTGGTCTTACTAGATTCTCGTGATTTCTTTGTTCAACAGTCTGGCTTGACAGGTGAGAGCGATGCTGTGGAAAAAGCTTGTCTGGCTAAAGCAGATGGTCAAAATCTAGAGAGCCTGCTTGAAAGTGAGAGCCTTGCTTTCATGGGAACTAATGTTATCTCTGGTCGTGCAACAGCCTTGGTTTTAGTTGTTGGTGATAAAACCATGATGGGAGCAATTGAGCAGACCATCAATACTTATGACGAACCAACTTCATTTGAACGTGAGATGAATTCCATTTCTTGGCTCTTGATTCGACTCATGTTGGTTATGGTTCCTGTTGTTTTTGTGATTAACGGTTTAACAGATGGGGACTGGCTTGAAGCCGGCGTCTTTGCCCTTAGTGTGGGAGTCGGTTTGACCCCAGAAATGTTGCCGATGATTATCACAGCCAGTCTTGCCAAGGGTTCTATCATTATGGCCAAGGAAAAGGTGGTCATCAAAAAGCTTAATGCTATTCAAGACCTAGGGGCTATCGATATCCTTTGTACGGATAAGACAGGAACCCTGACTCAGGATGAAATCGTTCTTGAGTACCCTCTTGATATCCATGGTGACCTTGACCTATCAGTACTTCGGAGAGCCTATCTTAATTCTTATTTCCAAACTGGCTTAAAAAATCTTATGGACCGTGCCATTATTAGCCGAACTGAAAGAGAGGCTAAGAAACATGACATCGTTCGTGACCTTGACCAGACCTTCCACAAGATTGATGAGCTACCTTTTGATTTTGAACGTCGTCGCATGAGTGTCATTGTTCAAGACACTGATGGATTTGTTAGCATGGTGACAAAAGGTGCCCTTGAAGAAATGCTATCTGTTTCTAACTATGTGGAATACAAGGGAGACATTATCCCATTGACTGACGATGTTCGTGAGGAAGTCCTTGCGGAAGTTGCACAGTTGAATGAACAAGGTTTGCGTGTTCTCGGTGTTAGCTACAAATCACAGATTAATGAAAATGACGTCTTTAGTGTCGAAGATGAAAGTGATATGATTTTGACGGGATATCTTGCCTTCCTTGACCCACCAAAACCATCAGCAGCACCTGCTATCAAGGCTTTGGCGGAATATGGTGTGACCACAAAAATTTTGACTGGAGACAATGATAAGGTGACACAGGCTGTCTGTGAAAAAGTTGGTCTAGATGTGACGCACATTCTACTTGGAAGTGATCTTGATACCATGTCAGATAAAGATTTGGCTAAGGCTGTGGAAACGACAACAGTTTTTGCTAAGTTATCCCCAGACCAAAAGGCACGAATTATCCTAAGCCTTAAGGAAAATGGGCATAAGGTAGGCTATATGGGTGATGGTATCAACGATGCCCCATCCATGAAGGTGTCAGATGTGGGGATTTCTGTGGATACAGCTGTTGATATCGCCAAAGAAACTGCAGATGTTATCTTGCTTGATAAGGATCTAATGGTCTTGGAAAAAGGTTTGGTTGAAGGACGGAAGGTATATGCTAATATGACCAAATATATCAAGATGACCGTTTCTTCAAATTTCGGGAATATCTTTTCTCTCCTCTTTGCCAGCATTTTCTTACCATTCCTACCAATGGCACCTGTGCATTTGATTGTCCTAAATCTTGTCTATGATATCTCTTGTATCGCCCTTCCATTTGACAATGTGGACAAGGAATTTCTTAAAGAGCCACATATCTGGGAAGCCAAATCAATCATGCGTTTCATGGCTTGGATAGGACCTATTTCGTCCGTATTTGATATTTTGACATATATCTTGCTCTATTTCATCATTGTGCCAATGATTTTGGGGCATAGCTATGTTCATGGTTCACCAGAAGCGGTAGCCTTTATCATTATTTTCCAAACAGGTTGGTTTATCGAATCTATGTGGTCTCAAACCATGGTTATCCACATGTTACGTTCACCAAAACTACCATTTATTCAAAGTCACCCAGCACTATCAGTTGTTGTGACAACCTTATTTGCTGCTTTCTTTGTGACTTCTCTTCCATACAGTCCATTGGCTGGTTTCTTAAAACTCAGCCATCTAAACGGTCTCTATTTCATTCTCTTGTTTATCATCATTACTTTGTATATGCTTAGTGTTACCTTTGTGAAGCATATCTATATTAAGAAATACAAAGAATGGTTATAGGATAACTATACTTAGAAAAAGAGCGTCAGCTCTTTTTTCATTACCGTCCATTCTGCCAAAACTCTCTCATTTATGGTATAATAGGGCGATTATAGATAATCAGAGGCCTTTAAAAACGGTTGTTCTGAAAGACATGTTTTCTCATAAATGAGAAACTGTGCTTTTTCAAGGTCTCCTTTCTTTCGTTGGCCATCCCAGTGGGAGGTTGAGGTCCTGAGATTTGGGGCTCAAGGCTAAGACCGTCACGAAAGAAATCATCACAAAAAAATATTAAGAAGGAAAAAGAAAATGAGTAATTACGCTATTATCCTTGCTGCGGGTAAAGGAACTCGCATGAAATCAGATCTTCCAAAAGTATTGCACAAGGTTTCAGGCATCACTATGCTTGAGCACGTCTTCCGTGCAGTTTCAGCTATCGAACCAGCTAAAAACGTTACTGTTATTGGTCACAAGGCTGAACTTGTTCGTGAGGTTTTGGATGGTCAATCTGCCTTCACGATGCAAACTGAGCAGTTGGGGACTGGTCACGCAGTAATGATGGCTGAAGAAGAGTTGGCTGGACTGGAAGGGCAAACGCTTGTTATCGCCGGTGACACGCCTTTGATTACTGGTGAAAGCCTTAAAAACCTTATTGATTTCCATGTTAATCACAAAAATGTTGCCACTATCTTGACTGCAACTGCGGACAATCCATTTGGTTATGGTCGTATTATCCGTAACGAAAATGGCGAAGTGACTAAGATTGTTGAGCAAAAAGATGCCAACGAATTCGAACAACAGGTCAAAGAAATCAATACAGGGACTTACGTTTTTGATAATAAACGCCTCTTCGAAGCACTTAAAAACATCAACACCAACAATGCTCAAGGGGAATACTATTTGACGGACGTCATCTCTATTTTCCGTGAGAATGGTGAAAAAGTAGGTGCCTTCACTCTTCGTGACTTCGAAGAAAGTCTCGGGGTTAACGACCGTGTTGCCTTGGCTACGGCAGAAGATGTTATGCGTCGTCGCATCAACCAAGCTCACATGGTTAATGGTGTTACTTTCCAAAATCCAAATGCCACTTATATCGATGTCGATGTGGAAATTGAGCCAGATGTTGTCATTGAAGCTAATGTAACGCTTAAAGGTAAAACTAAGATTGGTGCAGAATCAGTGCTTACCAATGGGACTTATATTGTTGATTCAACAATCGGTGCTAAAACTGTTATCACTAACTCAATGATTGAGCACTCAGTCGTTGAAGAAGGTGTTACCGTTGGTCCATTTGCCCATGTTCGTCCAGATTCAACCCTCAAAAAAGATGTTCATATCGGTAACTTCGTTGAGATTAAGGGTTCTACTATCGGTGAAAATACCAAGGCTGGTCACTTGACCTACATTGGTAATGCGGAAGTTGGTTCTGACGTTAACTTTGGTGCAGGGACAATCACTGTAAACTATGATGGTCAACATAAATTCAAGACCCAAATTGCTAACAACGTCTTTATCGGAAGCAATTCAACCTTGATTGCACCGCTTGAAATCGGGGACAATGCACTTACAGCAGCTGGTTCAACCATTACGGATAATGTTCCAGCTGACAGCGTAGCCATTGGACGTGGCCGTCAGGTCAATAAAGAAGGCTACGCTACTAAGAAGCCTCACCACCCAAGCCAACAAAAGTAGGCTTAAGCCCATCTAAGTCTTGCTTCTATTGGAGAGATGATTTAGAGTGAGGTCATAGATTAAAGGAGTCAAGTCATGGAGTTTGAAGAAAAAACACTCAAACGTGAGTCAAAATTTAAGGGACATATTTTTGAAGTTGCAGTAGACGAAGTCCTCTTGCCAGACGGTAAGACAGCTGGTCGTGAACTCATCTTTCACAAGGGAGCAGTAGCTGTTTTAGCGGTTACCCCAGAAGGAAAAATCATTATCGTCAAGCAATACCGTAAGGCTATTGAGGCAGTTTCTTACGAGATTCCTGCGGGTAAACTGGAAGTCGGTGAAGCTGGCGATGAAATGGCTGCAGCAGCGCGGGAACTTGAAGAGGAGACTCAGTATAAGGGTGATCTCGAATTGATTCATGAGTTTTACACAGCCATTGGCTTTTGTAATGAGAGAATCAAGCTCTATGTAGCGACCAACCTTCAACCTGTTGAAAATCCACGCCCACTTGACGAAGATGAGTTTCTTGAAATCTATGAGTTGACTTATGAGGAGTGTATGGAACTCGTAGCTTCAGGTGCAATTCAAGATGCCAAAACCATCATCGCTCTCCAATACTATGCACTTCATTTTGGAGGAAAATAAGTTATGAGTAAGCCACTTTTGACTGACGATATCATTGAGCAGGCCAAGCGTGGGGAAATCGATTTAGAGGAACATCCTTATTATCAGGACTACGAGGAAGAGTTCTACGATGAGGATTATGAGGCTGATTACCAGCCTTCGGCCTACAAGAGCCGTCGAATTGAGAATGCCAAACGCAATCAATTTCAACACAAGCTTAATCGCATCCTCTTTTGGGTTGTCGTACTCTTGATTATTCTCTTCATTGCTGTCTTTTATTTCTAATAAGTCTATGAGTCAGATAGCTCTATCTACTGATTCAAGAAAGATTACAAGCTGAAAAGGAACTATATGAAAATCGGAATTATCGCTGCCATGGAGCAGGAATTAGTGCTTCTAGTGGAGCAATTGGAAAATAAGGTTGAAGAAATTGTTTTGGGCAATACCTACTATACAGGACGTTTGGGTAAACACGATGTTGTTTTAGTCCAATCAGGTGTTGGTAAGGTCATGTCAGCCATGTCTGTGGCTGTTCTGGCAGACCACTTTGGCGTTGATGCCCTCATTAACACTGGTTCTGCAGGGGCAGTAGCACCTGGACTTAAAATCGGAGATGTTGTTGTGGCATCAAAATTGGCCTATCACGATGTTGACTTGACAGCATTTGGCTATGACTATGGCCAAATGTCTATGCAACCACTCTACTTTGAAAGTGACCCTACCTTTGTAGAGACTTTTGAAAAGGTCTTGGCTCAAGCCTCTATCGACTCTAAAATTGGTCTTATTGCGACTGGTGATAGCTTTATTGCAGGTCAGGATAAGATTGATGCTATTAAAGGGCACTTTCCAGAAGTCTTAGCCGTGGAAATGGAAGGAGCAGCCATTGCTCAAGCTGCACACAGTGTCAAGAAACCTTTCATCGTTGTTCGTGCTATGAGTGATACAGCAGCCCATGACGCTAATATTACTTTTGACGAATTCATTATTCAGGCGGGGAAACAATCAGCTGCTATCTTGGTAGAGTTTCTCAAAGAGCTTGCCTAAAATACTTTAAATGAGTGTTTATGCTCATTTTCTTAATTAATTTAAAGACGACTGCTATTCCTTTAAGAATGGCAGTTTTTTTCTTCCTTTAGACAGGATAATCTTCTCATTTTTCGAAGAGAAGATCTGAATTTTAGTATTTTTTAGACAAAATTTGAATTAAAATTATGACAATAAAATGAGAAAGAAAAACAATATTAAAAGAGAGACTCCGAAAGAAAGCCTATAATATAAGGGTTTAAAAATTTCACTATCTATTGATATCTTAGAAATCTTTACAAAACCTCCAAAGGGGTAAATAATTATCTTGCAAAGTTCTGAAAATAGTGTATAATTCAGAATGAAAAGGGTTACAAAAATGTTAAGATTTGTAATAATGGGAGGATAGAATCATGAATAACCGATTTGGTGATTCGAGGCAGCGTTTCTCCATCCGTAAGTTTACGGTGGGTGTTGCTTCGATCTTACTTTCGTCTGCAGTTTTTGGTGTAAGTACCGCTAATGCAGAACAAGCTGAAGAGCCTAAAGGCCAACCAGCGACGAGTGTACTTGAGGAAGCTAGCGAGTCTGATGGTGGGGGCCAAAGGACAAGCGCTAGCGTCTCAAGTAAAGAAGTGACAGCTGAACCTACCGTACAGGCAGAAAGTACAAGTGCTATCTCAGTGACTGCTGTTTCTAGTGAAGTTGCGCTTCAAGAGCAAACGGTTGCAAGCTCTGAACAAACTAGTTCATTGCAAGATAAGACTAGTGAAACTCTTAGTGAGAAACCTGTAACTGTTAGTGAAACACGAGAAGCTAGTGCTAGCGAACTTGCTGCAGCAAGTAATAGTAGTTCCACTTCATCTGATAATTTCGGACTTAAGGTTACCAATCTAAGTCGCCCTATTCCAGCGGATGTTAAGGTGACTAAGACAGGAACTGAAATTCATGTTCAAAACCCTAACGTTGAGCTTCAATTTCCAGACGGAAATAGTATTTACTCAAGAAGTAAGGTTGTTTATCATGATATTTCATTCCCTAACGATATAGCTATTAATTCAGGTGACAAAGTTATCTTCACTCTTCCAAGTGAATTGCAATTTAAGACAAGCTATAGTGTTAATGTTTACAACCCTAATAACGAAGTTGTTGGTATTGCTCAGGTAGATCCTAAGAATAACAGTGTTGTAACCACATTTAATCATTATTTCGAAGATCACCCTATTGGGAAATATATGAATTTAGAGTTAGATACGCTTTATTCTGAAGCTCTCAAAGGTGGCGAAAAATTGCACCTCAATTTCAATGGTCATGTCGTTAATGTGACAGTTGGTTCTGCAAATCCTATTCCTAGTGACGAAGTCATTGCTAAATGGGGTAGTCAGGACAAGAATGATCCAACCCTAATTAACTGGGGAATGCGTCTTAATTACGCAAGACGTGTCTTGAATAATCTTCAATTGATCGATACTTGGTCTGATAATCAAAGATTTGTTGATAATTCTTTAGAGTTACGTTACATTGATTCTGCTGAGCCATGGGTTGATAAGGGTTCAGCTATGGAATTGATTAAGAGTTTCTCTCATGACGATACTAAATTTGAGTTAAATCTTGGTCGTTTGGACCGTATGGTTTATGTTTGGTATCAGACACGATTGACCAACCCAGCATCAGATTCTAATAATCCTACGAATAAAGTTGACCTTCATGCAGATGTTGAGTCAAAAACATATACTTCTGAAGTACGTTTAGTTGGAGGTCGTGGAAATGCAGGTGGTGAACAACAAACGTATTTCAATCTTGAGCTTGAGAAGGACTTGGCGGGTAGAGACCTCAAAGACAAAGAATTCACCTTCAAACTGGTTGATGTGACGGATAGTGCCAATCCTGTTGACTTAGGGGAAACCACTAATGATGCTAAGGGTAAAATTGTCTTCTCAAATCTTGTACTTAACCAACCAGGTACTTACCACTATCGTGTGACAGAAGTTCCTGGTAATGATAGTGACGTCGTTTATGATAAGCTCCAAGCTGATGTGACTGTCCAAGTAGCTAGAGAAACCACAGATGGCCGAGAAAAATTAGTGGCCAAAGTGGTTTATCCAGATGACGTTATCTTTAACAATAAATTGGTAACACCAGCCAAGGCCAAAATTGCATTTGGTAAGGAATTGACCAAGGCAGGTGTTAAGCAAGATCTAAAAGCAGATCAATTCCAATTTGTCCTTAAAGACCGTTTTGGAAAAGTCCTTGAGACTGTTGGAAATACAGCTGACGGTCAGGTTGCCTTTAGTGAGTTGACCTTTAACAAGGTAGGTACCTACAACTACACTGTTGAAGAACTTGCAGGTAAGGATGATGCAATTGTCTATGATACGATGAAAGCTGCTGTTTCTATCACGGTAACACGTGATGGTGATGCTCTTGTTTCAACCGTAGTTAATCCAAAAGACACCATCTTTAACAACAAGTTTGTGACTCCAGCTAAAGCTGCTATTCAGTTCAGTAAGGAATTGACTAAGGCAGGTGTTAACCAAACTTTGACTGCTAATGAGTTCCAATTTGTCCTCAAAGATAGTGCAGGCCATATTGTCGAAACTGTTGGAAATACAGCTGATGGTCGTGTTGCATTTAGTGAACTTCGCTTTGATAAGGCAGGAACTTACACTTATACTGTTGAAGAAGTTAAGGGAACTAACGAAGATATCATCTATGATGGTATGAAAGCGACTGTCTGGATTACAGTGACCCGAGATGGCGATGCTTTGGTATCAACGGTCGCTAATCCAAAAGACACTGTCTTTAATAACTATGTTAAAGAAGTGCAACCAGCCAAGGCCAAATTCGAATTGACCAAGGTTCTTACGGGCCGTAACCTCAAAGATGGTGAATTTAGCTTCGTTCTTAAGGACGACAAGGGTAATGTTATCCAAACAGTGACCAATAATGCACAAGGAAACATTAGTTTTGAAAACATTGTCTATGACAAACCAGGTGTTTACTACTACACTGTTGAAGAAGTCAAGGGCAATGAAGCCGATGTGGTTTATGATAACATGGTAGCTAAATTCCAGGTGACTGTTACCAAGACTGTGGGTGAAAAGGAAAATCTGTTTGTAGCAGCAGTTCTCCTTCCTTTGGATACAGAATTTAACAATAGTTACATTCCTCCAAAACCTCCTACACCACCGACACCACCAAGTGTCCCACCGAAACCACCAGTGGTTCCGCCAACACCACCAACACCGCCTACTTCACCGGTGACGCCAAAACCAGCTAAGCCAGTTCAATCCTCTGAGAAATCAGGACCTCAACTTCCAGAGACTGGTCAAGCTAACGATACTGCCTTGCTTGCCCTCGGTGTGGCAGCAGAAATGGCAGCAGTCATGGGTGTAGCATATAGCCATCGTCGCCGTAAAGACGTTTAAGATGATGACCTAAAAGATCGAGAATGCTCGATCTTTTTTAGTGTTGGAATGCCTATCTCATTAAATGAGAAATCAAGATAAAGCCAACTGCAGGATGAAATTTCTACTAAATTAAGCTATAATGAAGAGTATGAAAGTTCTACTTTATCTTGAAGGAAAATCGGTTCTTGAAAAATCAGGAATCGGACGGGCTCTCCACCATCAGATGCATGCCTTGGACTTGGCTGGGATTCCCTATACAACGGACATCTTGGGTGATTACGATGTCGTTCATATTAATACTTATGGTCCACGTAGCTTGATGTTGTTGCATGCTGCAAAACGCCGAGGCAAGAAGGTCATCATGCATGGTCATTCGACACGTGAAGACTTTGAGAATTCATTCATCGGTTCTAACCTTTTGGCCCCACTTTTTGGGAAATATTTGGCCCACATGTATCAAAAGGCCGATTACGTGATTACACCATCTGAATATTCCAAAAAATTGATTCAGTCTTACGGAGTTACCAAACCAATCATTGCTGTATCAAATGGGATTGATTTGAAAAAATACGGTAAGGATCCACGTAAGGAAGAAGTTTTCCGAGATTACTTTGGTATCGAGGAAGGACAGCCAGTGGTTATTTGTGCGGGTCTTTATTTCCAACGCAAGGGAATTGAAGATTTCGTCAAGGTTGCCGAAAAGATGCCCCATGTTCGTTTCATTTGGTTAGGTAGTATCAGCAAATGGCTGATTCCTAAGAAGATTCGAGACATTGTCAATGGTAAGCATCCTGATAATGTCAGCTTCCCAGGTTACTTCAAGGGAGCTGTCTTCCAGGGAGCTATGAGTGGTGCTAATGCCTTCTTTTTCCCGTCCTATGAGGAAACCGAAGGAATCGTAGTGCTAGAGGCCTTTGCCAGTCACCAACATGTGGTTTTGCGTGATATTCCTGTTTATGAGGGCTGGGTTGATGACAAGTCTGCTTCATTCGGGCACAACGTGGACGAATTTGTAGTAGCCTTGCAAGATATTATCGATGGTAAAGTAGACAAACGTGAAGAAGGTTACAAGGTTGCGGAAAGTCGCTCGATTGATGATGTCGCCCAAAAACTTGTTGAAGCCTACAAAGAAGTATTGGAGATTTAAATGCGTATCGGATTGTTTACAGATACCTATTTTCCACAGGTATCAGGTGTTGCGACCAGTATTCGCACACTGAAGACGCAGTTGGAAAAAATGGGGCATACAGTCTTTATCTTTACCACAACTGATAGAGATGTTGACCGCTATGAAGACTGGCAGATTGTCCGTATTCCGAGTGTGCCTTTCTTTGCTTTTAAGGACCGTCGTGTGGCTTATCGAGGTTTTTCCAAGGCACTAGAGATTGCAAAACAATATAAGCTTGATATTATTCATACGCAGACAGAGTTTTCATTAGGTCTGCTAGGGATTGCCATTGCACGTGAACTTAGGATTCCTGTTGTGCACACCTATCATACTCAGTATGAAGACTATGTCCGCTATATTGCCAAAGGTATGGTTATTCGACCGAGCATGGTTAAATACATTGTTCGTGGTTTTATGAGCGATCTGGATGGGGTTATCTGTCCGAGCGAGATTGTTTATGACCTTTTACTCAAGTACAAGATTGCTGCTGAAAAACGGGTCATTCCAACAGGTATTGAACTTGAGAAATTCCAGCGTCCAGAGATTACTGAGGAAGATGTGGCGAACTTGAGAGCCAAGCTTGATATTGCTTCTGATGAAACCATGTTGCTGAGCTTGTCTCGTGTCTCTTATGAGAAAAATATCCAAGCAGTTCTGGCGGCTCTACCTTCGGTTTTAGAGGAAGACGATAAGGTTCGGTTAGTTGTTGCTGGCGATGGGCCTTACCTACCAGACCTGAAGTCCCAAGCCAAGAAACTTGGTGTTCTGGATAAGGTGGTTTTCACAGGTATGATTGCACCTAGCGAAACAGCTCTTTACTATAAGGCTGCTGATTTCTTCATCTCGGCATCAACCAGTGAGACTCAAGGTTTGACTTATTTGGAGGCCTTGGCGAGCGGCACACCTATCATTGCTCATGGAAATCCTTATTTGGACAATGTCATCACAGACCAGATGTTTGGAACGTTGTATTATCATGATAATGATTTAGCCGGGGCCATTTTGGAAGCAGCCATTGCAACGCCAGAAAAAGACGAGACTAAGTGGGCCGACAAGCTTTATGAAATTTCTGCGGAAAACTTTGGAAAACGTGTCTATGAGTATTACTTGGACCTCACGATTTCTAAGGATTTCCACAATGATTTGAATGGTGAAGATAGTACCATGAAACGCTTGACGCGTATGGTGACTTACTTGCCAACCAAGGCCATTACCTTGCCTGTTAACGGATCTGTTCGAATCATCAAAGGCTCTGCTAAACAGGTCAAGAAAATCAAAAATATCACGAAACTTTTGGATTAGGAAAGCTATCAGATTTTCCTAGTCAGATAAAATTTTAGAATTAATTAATAAAAGAGATAATTAGCTTGAAAAATTACAGTTTCATGCTATAATAACGCATAGAGACATATCAGTCATGGGAAATCTTTCAGAGAGCGTGTGTCGCTGGAAATCACGCAGAGGACATGATTGGGACTACTCGACTAACTTTTTATGCAAACATAAAACGGTGGCCACGTTAGAGCCAATCAGAGGTGTAGGGCAAACTCATTTTTTGTCGTACACGAACTAAGGTGGAACCACGTTGCGACGTCCTTTTGAGGATGTCGCTTTTTATGTTGTTCGGGATACTTTGAAATTTTTAGAATGTCTAGTATAGATAGAAAAGCTTTACTTTGTGACTAAATATTCTCTCTATTGACTACAAAAAGGACTGTTTTGAATGAAGTGGCACTATCTTTTTAGTTGAAGGAGAATTTATGGGGTTCAAATATGAAGCTATCAAGGCCTACTTGATTGAACACGGTGTGGATGCTAGTCTTGCTGAGACTATGCACGCTATCTATGCTACCCAGAGACTTGGTGGAACAGCCAATGCCTATTTCCTAATTGTTTTTACAGAAACAGAGATTTTCATTATTTCTATTACAGCTTTAGGAAAATTAGGGGAGATTATCGCTACACTGCCTGAAGAGATGATTAAGTCATATCAGTTTAAGAAACGTTTGTTTATTGGTTACAAACTTTGCTTCGTCCTAACGGATGGTAGGGAGTCAGAATTTAATATCAACAAGATGATGATTGGTGCTGGTTGGCATAAGACAGAATTGCAAAGCATCCTAGAAACAAATTATTACAACAAAAACATTAAATAGAAAGGACGAAAGGGCTCTTCCTTTAGAGCTCTGACATCTTAATTATGATTAACATTACTTTCCCAGATGGCGCTGTTCGTGAATTCGAATCTGGCGTTACAACTTTTGAAATTGCACAATCTATCAGCAACTCTTTGGCTAAGAAAGCTCTTGCTGGTAAATTCAACGGTAAATTGATTGACACAACTCGTGCTATCACTGAAGACGGAAGCATTGAAATCGTGACACCTGATCACGAAGATGCTCTTCCAATCTTGCGTCACTCAGCGGCTCACTTGTTTGCCCAAGCAGCTCGTCGCCTTTTCCCAGATATTCATTTGGGTGTTGGTCCAGCTATCGAAGATGGTTTCTACTACGATACTGACAATGAAGCTGGTCAAATTTCTAACGAAGACCTTCCTCGTATTGAAGAAGAAATGAAGAAAATCGTTAAAGAAAACTTCCCATCAATCCGTGAAGAAGTGACTAAAGACGAAGCGCGTGAAATCTTCAAAAATGACCCATATAAATTGGAATTGATTGAAGAGCACTCAGAAGACGAAGGTGGTTTGACAATCTACCGTCAAGGTGAATACGTTGACCTTTGCCGTGGTCCACACGTACCATCAACTGGTCGTATCCAAGTCTTCCATCTTTTGAATGTTGCAGGTGCTTACTGGCGTGGAAATAGCGATAATGCTATGATGCAACGTATCTACGGTACAGCTTGGTTCGATAAAAAAGATCTCAAGGCTTACCTTAAACGCCTTGAAGAAGCTAAAGAACGTGACCACCGTAAACTTGGTAAAGAACTTGATTTGTTCATGATTTCTCAAGAGGTTGGTCAAGGTCTTCCATTCTGGTTGCCAAACGGTGCGACAATTCGTCGTGTCTTGGAACGCTACATCGTGGACAAGGAAGTAGCAGCAGGCTACCAACACGTCTACACTCCACCAATTGCCTCAGTTGAACTTTATAAAACTTCAGGTCACTGGGATCATTACCGTGAAGATATGTTCCCAACAATGGATATGGGAGATGGTGAAGCCTTTGTCCTTCGTCCAATGAACTGTCCTCACCACATCGAAGTTTACAAACACCATGTGCATTCTTACCGCGAATTGCCTATCCGTATCGCTGAAATTGGGATGATGCACCGTTATGAAAAATCTGGTGCCCTTACAGGACTTCAACGTGTACGTGAAATGTCACTTAATGATGGTCATACTTTCGTAACACCTGAACAAATCAAAGATGAGTTCCAACGTACGCTTCAATTGATTATCGACGTTTACGAAGATTTCAACTTGACTGACTATCGTTTCCGTTTGTCATACCGCGACCCTAAAGATACACACAAATACTTTGACAATGACGAAATGTGGGAAAATGCTCAAAGCATGTTGAAATCAGCTATGGATGACATGGAACTTGACTACTTTGAAGCAGAAGGTGAAGCTGCCTTCTACGGTCCAAAACTTGATATCCAAGTGAAGACTGCCCTTGGTAATGAAGAAACCCTTTCTACTATCCAATTGGACTTCTTGCTTCCAGAACGTTTTGACCTTAAATACATCGGAGCTGATGGAGAAGAACACCGTCCAGTTATGATTCACCGTGGGGTTATCTCAACAATGGAACGCTTTACAGCTATTCTTATTGAAAACTATAAAGGAGCCTTCCCAACATGGTTGGCACCTCAACAAGTAACTGTTATCCCAGTTTCAAATGAAGCCCACACAGATTACGCTTGGGAAGTTGCCAAACAACTTCGTGATCGTGGTATCCGTGTTGAAGTGGATGAACGTAACGAGAAAATGCAATACAAGATTCGTGCGTCTCAAACACAAAAAATCCCTTATCAATTGATTGTTGGTGATAAGGAAATGGAAGACGGAACTGTTAACGTTCGTCGTTATGGACAAAAACAAACACATACAGAAGCTGTGTCAGAATTTGTAGAAAATATCCTTGCTGATATCGCTCGCAAATCACGCCCAGATGCCGAATAAAAAAAGGGTCGGTTAGCTAAGCTAACTGACTTTTTAGTAGGATAAACCATGCATGTTTTTATGAAAAGACTTTTATTTCTGATGGGAGCAGTTCTAGTCTTGTTACTGGCTAGCTTTATCTATCATAGATTAGCCTTGCAAAGAGAAAAGACCTCTCTTAACCCTATGGGGCAAATGGTGTCTGTTAATGGCCATGACATGAGCGTCTTTGTGAAGGGAAATGGTCCACAAACCTTAGTTTTTCTATCTGGTGCTGGAACGGCCTCTCCCATTCTAGATTTTAAAGACTTGTATGATGGGCTTTCTAAGCAGTATAAGATAGTCGTTGTAGAAAGAGCTGGCTATGGTTATAGTGAGGACACATCTAAGTCCAGAGATGTGTCTGAGGTTCTTTCTGAGACACGTCAAGCCCTAGCCAAGGCACAAGTATCAGGTCCTTATATTATTCTTTCTCATTCGATGGCTTCCTTAGAAACGCTTTTGTGGCAAGAAAAATATCCAAGTGAAATACAGGCAGTCATCGGTTTAGATTGGGCTCTACCAGAGAGTTATTCGCAATTGAGAATGCATTCCCAGATTTTACGTATGGCTCGTTTGGGAAGTCAATTAGGTCTTTTAAGGTATATACCGAGTCGCTTATATGTGCCTAATGAAAATCTAAGTAGTAGGGATCGACGTCTCTATCAACGAATAGCTTATCGTCAAATACTGTCACAAGCTATGTTAAATGAGAGCCTATCTGTTAAGGGAAATGCTAAAAAGGTTGATGCTAAGATAAATTCACAAATCTCCACCTTACTTTTGGTTTCTAATGGAGAAGGCACGAGTTTTAGCAAGGAGGAGTGGCGAAATTATGCGGCCAGATTTGCAAAGGACCAGAAAAATATCGAACTGACTTTTTATGATGCCCCACATTATCTTTATCACTATCGCACCAAAGAGGTAGTTGCTAAGATAGAGGACTTCATAAAGGGGACCACTGATTAAACTAACTTATGTTATTGAGGAGAGATGAGATGCTCATAGGCTCAAAAGCCTTTTCTAGCTTATGGAAGGAATGGCAAAAGGAATACCAGCCACTGCAGGTGCTGAAGTCATTGCTGGCTTATATAGAGATGCCAGAGGATCTATCTGGGGAGATAGAGGAAACTCAGCGTTTATTATCCTATTTTGACCCTGACTTGGCGCCTCATGATGCTTTCTGGAAGGATGTTGCCAGGTTGGTAGATTTGGCTTTTCCTGGTGATAGCTTGTCTCAGGAAGGCCTTGTAGAGCGACAAATCCATCAGTTACGTTACCTGATTTCTAGTCAACAGGCCCAGTATGTGAGGACGCATTATAAAAAAAAAGGGATGACAGACAAAGAAGCTTTAGCTGTCTATCTCAGATGGAAACCTTTCACCATGTTTGATCAGGGACGTCTGCACCAAAAGATTTCTTTCTGTGATGGCAATGGGATTTATCCAGATGGGATTCCTAGTATTAATCTCAAGATTCTCCTCTATAATCGCGTAGAGTTTATTCTAGATAGTCAGGGAAATTTTCTCAATGAGGTCGATGCGGAGCAGGTGACTGAGAGTGGAGTGGTTAATGGTGCTAGTTTCAACTATGGCAATTTCAAACGCCACTGGCAACTGGATGTGGAGCCGGTTCAACCACATGATCCTGCCTTTCGTAATCGGATGACCAAGGGCTTTCGATCACCAAACAAATTGAGGAAGAAGTGGGGCCGAAAAGAGCCTGAGCATTTTGACAAGTCTTTTTACAATCCAAATGGTATCTATGCCCAGTCACATAGATCTTTGGCTAATGATGTCAAACGTCAAGCCAGAACTTTTCTCGCCATGGTTTATGGGTTCAAACCGTTTCATACAAAGCAATCAAAGGAGGTTCATATGTCTAAACAACCACAAAACAATAAAGGGACAGCGGTTCTAGGATCACTTGTCTTTATGGCCTTATACGCCCTAGGTATTTGGCACAATGCTGTCCGAGGAAATATTCCTTTCCTTATTCTTTGGAGTGTTTTACTCCTAGTTAACGTCAGCTATTTCATTTTCCGCTTGAGAAAATAAAAAAAGAAAGTGATATAGACCTAAATGGTAAGAATTTAGATCTGTATCACTTTTTGTATATTCAATTATAGCTTACCACTTGCTTTCTTCTGGGATAATAATCCAGCAAATGATGTAGAAAAGAAAACCTGTTCCAAATAAGAAGATCGCTGCAGCCCAAATAAGGCGAATAATGACAGGGTCAATGTCAAGATATTTAGCGATACCAGAACAAACACCGGCAATAATTTTGTTGTTTGGATCTCTTCTGAGTTCTTTTTTCATATGATTTACCTCCGTACTTCCTTATTATACCATAACACCTTGATGTCTTTGGCTTTAAGGAAGCATAAAGTAGACAATCCCCATATATTGAAGAGCCGAAGCCAACATGATGAAGAGGTGCCAAATCATGTGGAAGTATGGTTTTTTCTTAGCATAGAAAGCTGCACCAACCGTGTATGACAATCCTCCAGCAAGCATGAGTCCCCAAAAGGCAGGTCCTGTCTTAGTGACGATAGCTGGAATAATGAAGATAACCAACCATCCCATCATCAGATAGAGGAAGAGGGAGAATTTTTCATTGATTTTTTTAGCAAAGATTTTGTAGAGAATACCAAAAATTGTTGTTCCCCATTGGAGGAGGATGATGCTGTAGCCTAGCCATCCGCCAACCAGTGAGAGGGCAACAGGGGTGTAGCTTCCAGCAATGGCGATATAAATCATGCTGTGGTCAATAATTCTTAGAACCATCTTGTGGGGTGAGTTATAATCCATAGCATGATAGATGGCTGAACTCAAAAACATGAGGAAGAGACTGATGACAAAAACGGACATCCCAACGGCAGCAATCATGCCGTAGCCGTTGTTGGCATGAACAGCAGTAATTGGCAATAAGACCAGCATGGCCATAGCTCCGACGGCGTGAGTCACGCTGTTAGCCACTTCCTCACCAAAGCTAAGTTTTTTACTGAGTTTGAGGTTGGGAGAAGTATTAAAAGTAGCAGTATTAGACATTGTTTTCTCCTTCAAGGTCGTTCAAAAGTTGATGTGTAGCTCGGTAGCATTGAAGCGTCTGACAGGCTGAGAGTATGACTTGCGGAGCCTCTTGGGGAAACTGACCATTCATACAGGCTACAAAGTCATTGTAGTAACTCTTTTGACTTTCAGCATCTGTACGTAGGATTTCCAAGGTTTTAGCAATCTCAGAAATCTCAAAGACGGTCTTCAGACTAGTGATGACAATAAGTCTAGCTACCTGAGCAGCATTATATTTTTTCTTGATGGGTTTTGCGACATGGCCATGTTTGACATAATTATTGACCATAGAGGCGGTTAGCCCCTTGTCGTTTGGTCCTAAAGTACTTTGGGTGACCTGATTGACATAGAGCAAAACCTGATCTAAATAGAGTTCAATCTCTGGTAATTCTTCCCAGAGAGGGTATTGTTGTGTTGTCAAATTATAAAAACCTCTTTATCTAGTTTTCATAACTAGATTATAACATTATAGAAATTCAAGTCAAGTCAGAACTTACGAGAAATGAAAAAGATGTTGAGATAATATTTCCAACATCTTTATTTTTTATGTAATAAGGCAGAGTTATTTTTAAAACTGCTTCAGTATCTCTTTTTATGGGGTTCTAAGTTTCTCCAAAATTGCTTGTGCAGTTTCTTGATTCATATGTTTGGCCTTGAGAAGTTCAGCCAAAACGTGAGGCATCTCTTCAGGGCTAGCACCGGCTAATAGGGCTAGAGATTTGGCCTGAAGTTTCATATGTCCTGCTTGGATTCCTGTTGAAGTCAGAGCTTTGAGAGCAGCCAGATTTTGTGCCAAACCAAGAGAAACGATGATACTAGCTAGGGTTTTGGCATCTGGATTGTTAAGTAAGTCATGGGCGATAGAAACACTAGGGTTAAGTCCGATTGAACCGCCACGGGTTGCAATTGGCATGGGGAGGGTTAATTCTCCCACCAATTCTTTAGCCTCCTGGTCATAAGTCCATGTGGACAGACCACGGTATCTACCATCCTTGCTAGCATAGGCATGACTACCAGCCTCAACTGCTCGCCAATCATTGCCAGTCGCAATAACTAGGGCATCGATACCATTGAAAATTCCCTTGTTATGGGTAGCTGCTCGGTAAGGGTCCACCTGGGCCAACTGGCTAGCCATCTCCATTTTCTTAGCAAAATCATGAGCGTCTTCCTTGTTACGACTGAGGAAGCGTGTGCTAAGACGACAAGTTGCTGTCACTAGACTCTCGGTGGCAAGATTTGAGAGAATGGCCATGAGACTTTGACCTTCTGAGAGATTTTCCAGTTCTGGCACCAGTGCTTCCATCATGGTGTTGACCATATTGGCTCCCATGGCTTCTTGGGTATCAACGGCTAGATAGACAATGAGGAAGTCTCCCTTAGCCTCAGTCCAGAGCCTGCGAGGGCCACCCCCACGCTTAACAATAGAAGGATGAGCCTCTTTGGCAATCTCTATGAGGTCCTGATTGGCTGCTTGAATTTTACTTGAAGCAGTGGCTTTATCAGGAACGTCAAAAAGGGCAACTTGGCCAATCATTTGACGATTATGAATCGTAGTCGTGAAACCGCCAGAGCGTTTAATGAGCTTGCTAGCATAGGAAGCAGCGGCGACAACAGAAGGCTCCTCAGTAACCATAGGAACCTGGTAGGTTATACCGTCTACCAATACATCTGGGCAAACGGCGAAGGGAAGTGTAAATCGACCAATAACATTTTCAGCCATTTGATTGGCTGTTTCAAGGGTAAGTTGTTGGTCCTTATCCAGAAGATCTTGATTTTCCTGAGACAAAAGAGCATTCTTTTTCAAATGCTCTTTACGTTCTTGCGGTGTCTTCTTGGAAAAACCAGTCCAAGAGAGTTTAGTCATATTAATTTCCTTTATAGATACGTTGGTGTTCAGAGATTTCAGTTAAACGGAAAGCTCCGGTTTGGTAATCAGTGAATTGAGTAGAGCCAGTGTCATCCAACTGCGCCTCTTCATAGAAAAGTTTTTCATAGTCAGCAACGCTCAAGTTATGACGTTGGGCAAAGGTATCTAGACGATCAGAACGAAGCATGTTTTTGTAGCCTTCTACTAAACGTCCTGAGAAAATTTCAGAGACTGCTCCAGAACCATAAGAGAAGAAGCCAATCTTGTCTCCTGCTTTAAGGTCTTGCGACTGTTCAAGCAAAGAAAGGAGCCCAAGGTAGAGTGACCCTGTATAGATATTTCCAATTTGGCGACTATAGGTAATTGAAGCATCGAAGTTTTTTGTCAAACGCTCTTTATTCTCGGGATTCAAATCTTTTGGAATGATTTTATTAAGTCCCTTAAGAGCTAACTTAGGATAAGGAAGGTGGAGACAAAAAGCTGCAAAATCAGCAAAGTCAGCCTGATGACGCTCTTGGTAAGCTGCCCAAGTTGTCTTCAAGCTGTCAAGGTACTGCTTGGTTGAATAGATGCCTTGAACATAAGGCGTTGAACTGTAGTTTGGGCGCCAGAAGTCCATGACATCACGAGTTTGTGCCACGTTGTCATCAGCAAGCTCCAAAATACGTGGATTCTGACTGACTAGCATAGCTACAGCACCAGCTCCCTGGGTTGACTCACCAGAAGATCCGACACCATAACGGGCAATATCACTAGCGATAACTAGAACTTTGCTCTCTGGGTGAGCTGCTACGTGCAATTTAGCATAGTTAAGTCCAGCAGTTGCAGCATAACAAGCTTCCTTCATTTCAAAAGAACGGGCAAAAGGTTGAATCCCCAAAAGACTGTGAACATAAACAGCAGCAGCTTTTGACTGGTCAATGGAAGACTCAGTAGCCACGATGACCATATCGATAGCTTTTTTGTCATCGTCATTTAAAATATCAGCCGCCGCATCAGAGGCAAGCGTCACAATATCTTCTGTAATCGGCGTAATACTGGTTGCATCAAGCATCAGCCCCTTGCTGAATTTTTCAGGCTCCGCCCCACGGGCAAGAGCGAGATCAGCCATGTTTAGAACATATTGACTGGTCGCAAAACCAATCTTATCAATTCCAATAGACATATGATGTTTCCTTTTTTTTCTTCATTGTAGAGTATCCAGAGAATACTAATCTATAGTGATTTTACCATAAAAGAGCGCTTTCGCCTTGAAAAAACTTTGATAGTTAGTTATATCTTCTGTTTCGATAGGAACTAGAGGATTTCACAAGACTTACTTTTGGTATTGCCGTAGCTTTTAGTTCTCATTTGCACTAGAATAAGGTAAAATTGAAATGATGATTGGATTTTTGAGACTTTGGACTCAAAAATTTGTCTTGGAACTTCGCAGACGTCCGCAATCACTTAAGGAAAGTCTCAAAAAATACTTTGTTTTCAATTGAATAAAGAGGAAAATCATGACAAAAGCAGACACTATATTTAAAGAAAATATCACTAAAATCATGGAAGAGGGTGTTTGGTCGGAGCAAGCACGTCCTAAATACAAGGATGGCACAACAGCCAATTCCAAATACATCACAGGGTCTTTTGCAGAATATGATTTGAGTAAGGGAGAGTTTCCTATTACCACTCTTCGTCCTATTGCTATCAAATCTGCTATCAAAGAAGTGCTTTGGATTTACCAAGACCAGTCAAATAGCCTAGATGTCCTTGAAGACAAGTATAATGTGCATTATTGGAATGACTGGGAAGTTGAAGGCGTACCTGCCAATAATGGGGACAAGCGTTCGATTGGTCAGCGTTATGGGGCAGTCGTTAAGAAGCACGAGATTATTAACCGTTTGTTGGCTCAGTTGGAGGCTAATCCGTGGAATCGCCGTAATGTCATCTCCCTTTGGGATTACGAGGCCTTCGAGGAGACAGCAGGACTTCAGCCTTGTGCCTTCCAAACCATGTTTGACGTTCGTCGTGTGGGTGAGGACATTTATTTGGATGCTACTTTGACGCAACGTTCTAACGATATGTTGGTGGCTCATCATATTAATGCCATGCAGTATGTGGCCCTTCAGATGATGATTGCCAAGCACTTTGGTTGGAAAGTTGGTAAATTCTTTTATTTTATCAACAACCTCCATATTTATGACAATCAATTTGAGCAAGCCGAAGAACTGCTCAAACGTCAGCCCTCTGATTGCCAACCACGCTTGGTCCTCAATGTTCCTGATGGAACGAATTTCTTTGATATCAAACCAGAAGATTTTGAATTGGTTGACTATGAGCCTGTTAAACCTCAACTCAAATTTGACTTAGCAATTTAATAAATGCTTATGATTTAAGTCCATAAAGAGCTGGCAAAGTTTTTTCCAAGCTCTTTTTCTCTTTTTTTGTTAGAATGGATTGTAAACTTAAAAAGAAAAGGAAATACTGTGTCTAAACAACTCATTGCTATTTGGGCGGAAGCTCATAACCATGTTATTGGGAAGAATCACACCATGCCTTGGCACTTGCCTGCTGAACTGGCACATTTCAAGAAAACGACCATGGGCTCAGCAATTCTCATGGGACGTGTGACCTTTGATGGCATGAACCGTCGTTGCCTACCGGGACGTGAAACCTTGATTTTGACAAGAGATAAGGAATTCAACTGTGAGGGTGTGACGACCGTTACGAGTGTTGAGGAAGCTCTGGCTTGGTTCGAACAGCAAGATAAGGACCTCTATATTGCTGGTGGTGCGGGTGTCTACAAGGCTTTTGATGGACATTATGATGCACTCATCAAGACAACTATTGAGGCTGATTTAGAGGGAGACACGTATTTTCCACAACTAGACATGACGGCATTTAAAGAGGTATCACGTGACCGCGTGATCAAGGATGATAAAAATGCCTACGACTTTAGCATAAGTCGCTATGAAAAAGAAGGAGACTAGGTTCATGCAACGTAGTGTTTTTGGGTTATTTACTGCATTATTGGGGGTGCTTTGTGTACTCTCTGCCATTCCTGCCTTTCGCAAGAAACGTTATGGGTTAGCAGTTTTTCTCTTTTTAAATGCTTTTACTAACCTTGTCAATACTATTCACGCCTTCTATGGCACCCTATTTTAGAAAAGAGTGAGGAATAAATGGCTGGAAATCGTAATGAAGAAATGGTTTATTGTTCATTTTGTGGCAAAAACCAAGAAGAAGTAAAGAAAATTATCGCTGGGAATGGCGTCTTTATCTGTAACGAATGTGTGGCCTTGTCACAAGAAATCATTCGTGAGGAAATGGCAGAAGAAGTTTTGGCTGACTTGGCTGAAACTCCGAAGCCAAAAGAACTTTTAGATATTTTGAACAACTATGTCGTGGGGCAGGACCGTGCCAAACGTGCCTTGGCGGTAGCTGTTTACAATCACTATAAACGTATCAACTTCACAGAAAGTCGTGAAGACAATGATGTGGATTTGCAAAAATCAAATATTCTCATGATTGGACCAACAGGGTCAGGGAAAACTTTCTTGGCTCAGACCTTGGCTCGTAGCCTGAATGTTCCTTTCGCAATTGCGGATGCGACATCATTGACAGAGGCAGGTTATGTGGGTGAGGATGTGGAAAATATCCTCCTCAAACTAATCCAAGCGGCAGACTTCAATATTGAACGTGCGGAACGTGGGATTATCTACGTGGATGAGATTGATAAGATTGCCAAAAAAGGTGAAAATGTATCAATCACTCGTGACGTTTCTGGTGAAGGGGTTCAACAAGCTCTCTTGAAGATTATCGAAGGAACAGTAGCCAGCGTTCCCCCTCAAGGTGGTCGTAAACACCCTAACCAAGAGATGATTCAAATTGATACTAAGAATATTCTCTTTATCGTTGGTGGTGCTTTTGATGGTATCGAAGATATCGTTAAGCAACGTCTTGGTGAGAAAATCATTGGTTTTGGTCAAAATAATAAGGCAATTGATGATGACTCATCATACATGCAAGAAATTGTGGCTGAAGATATTCAAAAATTCGGTCTTATCCCTGAGTTTATCGGACGTTTGCCAGTCCTTGCGGCCCTCGAACAGTTAACGGTTGACGACTTGGTTCGTATCTTGACAGAGCCTAGAAATGCCTTGGTGAAACAGTACCAAACTCTCTTGTCTTATGATGGGGTTGAACTGGAGTTTGATCAAGATGCCCTTGAGGCTATTGCAAGTAAGGCGATTGAACGTAAGACTGGTGCGCGTGGGCTTCGCTCTATCATTGAAGAAGTCATGATGGATGTTATGTTTGAAATCCCTAGTCAGGAAGATGTCACTAAGGTTCGTATTACAAAAGAAGCCGTTGACGGCACAGCTGCTCCAGTTTTGGAAACAGCATAAGGAGGTTCTATGGCTGAAGAACAAGTCCTAAATACGCACAATGCTGAGATTTTGCTCAGTGCGGCGAATAAGAGCCACTATCCCCAAGATGACCTCCCTGAGGTTGCCCTAGCAGGACGCTCGAATGTTGGTAAGTCAAGCTTTATCAATACACTTCTTGGTCGTAAAAACCTAGCACGTACTTCTGGGAAACCAGGGAAAACTCAGTTGCTTAATTTCTACAATATTGACGATAAGCTTCGTTTTGTGGATGTGCCAGGTTACGGTTATGCCCGTGTGTCTAAAAAAGAACGTGCCAAATGGGGCAAAATGATTGAGGAGTACCTCGTGACTCGAGATAATCTTCGTGTCGTTGTTAGCTTGGTTGATCTCCGACATGAACCAACTCAAGACGATATCCAAATGTATGAATTTCTCAAGTATTATGAAATTCCGGTCATCGTTGTAGCGACTAAGGCTGACAAGATTCCTCGCGGAAAATGGAACAAGCACGAATCAATTATTAAGAAAAAACTCAATTTCGATAAAAATGACCATTTCATCGTCTTTTCATCTGTCACACGTGACGGTTATGATAAAGCATGGGATACGATTTTAGCAGAATTATAAAAAGAGCTCGGAGAGATCCGAGTTTTTTTCTTGCGATAGTTTTTGTCTATCTCTTTGATAGTTTCCACCTATTATCCAAGGGGATGATATTGTGATAAGCTTGTTTTATTACATCTATTGGAGGAATCTATGGAAAATCATAATTATGAAAATGAAGGTCAGTTTCAACGGAAGATGACCTCACGCCACCTCTTTATGCTCTCTCTAGGTGGTGTCATTGGTACCGGTCTCTTTCTTAGCTCAGGCTATACGATTGCACAAGCAGGCCCTCTTGGTGCGATACTATCTTATCTTGTGGGGGCTATCGTTGTTTACTTAGTCATGCTTTCATTAGGTGAGCTAGCTGTTGCTATGCCAGTAACGGGATCCTTTCACACCTATGCCACTAAATTTATCAGTCCGGGAACCGGCTTTACGGTAGCTTGGCTTTATTGGATTTGTTGGACGGTAGCCTTGGGAACAGAATTTCTGGGTGCGGCCATGTTGATGCAACGTTGGTTTCCATCAGTTCCGGCTTGGATGTTTGCGGCATTCTTTGCCTTGGTGATTTTTGGAATTAATGCTCTGAGCGTAAGGTCTTTTGCGGAAGCGGAATCTTTCTTCTCTTCTATAAAGGTTATTGCTATCTTGGTTTTTATCATCCTAGGTCTGGGGGCTATGTTTGGTTTGGTCAGCTTTGATGGTCATCATGAAGCTATTATGTTCAAGCATCTGACGGCTAATGGTCTCTTTCCAAATGGTGGTCTTGCCATTGTGTCAGTCATGTTGGCGGTTAACTACGCCTTTTCGGGAACAGAGTTAATCGGTATCGCAGCTGGTGAGACAGACAATCCTAAGGAAGCTGTTCCACGTGCTATTAAAACAACTATTGGACGTTTGGTTATCTTCTTTGTCTTGACCATTGTGGTCTTGGCTTCACTTCTTCCCATGAAAGAAGCAGGGGTATCTTCAGCACCTTTCGTTGATGTTTTTGACAAGATGGGGATTCCATTTGCGGCAGATATCATGAACTTTGTTATCCTGACAGCTATTCTTTCTGCTGGGAATTCGGGACTCTACGCTTCAAGCCGTATGCTTTGGTCTTTGGCCAATGAGGGAATGCTCAATAAAAAGCTAGTGAAAATTAATAAACATGGAGTTCCAATGACAGCCCTTTTGATTTCCATGGCAGGAGCAGTTTTATCGCTCTTTTCAAGTATCTATGCTGCAGATACGGTTTATCTAGCTTTGGTATCAATCGCTGGTTTTGCAGTTGTTGTTGTCTGGCTCTCCATTCCTTTGGCACAAATCAACTTCCGTAAACAGTGGAATTTAGAACATTCTGATGATGAGTTGGATTACAAGACACCGTTTAACCCAATCCTACCTTATATCACAATCGTTCTCTTGGCCATTTCTGTGCTTGGGATTGCTTGGGACAGTTCACAACGTGCAGGACTCTACTTCGGTATTCCTTTCATGATTTTCTGTTACCTTTATCACTACCTTCGCTTTAAAAAATGGTAAGGAGGTCTTTTATGGCAACATTTAAAGATTATTTGGAAAATAAATCTCCTCTCATTCTTCATGGAGCTCTAGGAACAGAGATGGAAGCCTTGGGGTATGATATTTCAGGTAAGCTCTGGTCAGCCAAGTACCTTCTTGAAAAGCCAGAAGTTATTCAAAAAATCCACGAAACCTATGTAGCCGCTGGGGCTGACTTGATTACCACATCGTCTTATCAGGCGACCTTGCCAGGCTTGATGGAGGCTGGACTTACTGAGAAAGAAGCGGAGCAGATTATTGCCCTAACGGTTCAGCTAGCAAAGGCTGCATGTGATAAGGTCTGGGCAGCATTAGATGAGACTGAGAAGGCAAAGCGTCCTTATCCATTGATTTCTGGGGATGTTGGTCCTTACGCAGCTTATTTGGCTAATGGTTCTGAGTATAGCGGTGATTATGGTCAAATTACTATCGAGGAGCTTAAGGAGTTTCATCGGCCTAGGATTCAAATTCTCCTAAATCAAGGTGTGGACTTGTTAGCTTTGGAAACTATTCCAAATCGTTTAGAAGCACAAGCCTTGATTGAACTCCTGGCTGAAGAATTTCCAGAATCAGAAGCTTATCTCAGTTTTACAGTCCAAGAATCAGCCACTATCAGTGATGGGACTTCTTTAGATGAGATTGCCAAGCTTGTTTCCCAGTCAGACCAAATCTTGGCCCTAGGAATCAACTGTAGTTCGCCTCTTCTTTATGATCAGGCTCTTGCTATTCTTAAAAATGCTGGAAAAGCCCTCATTACTTACCCAAACTCAGGTGAGGTTTATGATGGCAGTACGCAAACTTGGAAACCTAAGGATAAGGATGCTCTAACCTTAGTTGAACATAGTAAAGATTGGCATGCTCAGTTTGGAGTTAAGATTTTAGGTGGCTGCTGCCGCACACGTCCAAATGACATTAAAGCCTTATATACAGAGTTTAGAACCTAGTCAAATTTCTAATTATTTGTTATAATAGGAGACTGTAAGGCTATGAGCTCTACACATTATTAGTAGAAAATGAAGCCAGCGTTAAGCTGGTTTTTAAAATGAAGAGGAAAATATGACCTACGAACAAGAATTTCTAAAAGACTTCGAAGCCTGGGTTGTTACCCAAGTTAAAGTAAACGAAACGGCCTTGGCCGCTAGCAAGAAAATCTGGGAAGAAGACGGCGATGAACGTGCACGTGATGCAAGTTACCGCTATGAAGCTAAATTGGATGCTTACAATTTCCTAATTGGTAAGTTTGCCAACTATCGTGCTGGCAAAGGTTTCCATGATATGCCAGATGGCTTGTTCGGGGAACGTCACTATTAATAAAGGATGAAAAAGAAAATGGCGATACTACTTTATAGAAAGGTATCGTCTATCAAAATAGGAGAAAACTAAATATGGCTAAAGTAAAAAATAAAAAGAAAGCTTTTAAACACCGTTTGAAAAAACAAGGACTTTTCAATAATGTTAAAGCCCCTGTTCCACCCGTTGCGCCTGTTCCACCAGTGCCACCAGTAGCACCACAACCTGTTGCTGAAACTAAGACAGCTGCCAAGGAAGAAGTAGCAGCCAAAGACCTTAGTCTTGAAGCTTTCGCCCAACTTCCAGAAGTTGAAGGCCTTCGTTCAAACCTTGTAGAGACCCTCTATAATGAAGGTTTGACATCAGTAGCGGCTTTTGCGACTGTGACTGAAGAAGAAGTTCTTGCCCTCAAGGGAGTAGGGCCTGCGACAGTTAAAAAATTAAAAGAAAATGGTGTTAGCTTCAAAGCTTAAGCCTAAAAAAAATCCGAGGTGTAGCCTTCGGATTTTTATTATTTGTCTTGGGGCTGTCAGTTAGTTAGCAGAACAAGAAAACCACTAGCTTGGCTAGTGGTCAATAGTAATTAATTATTTATTTGGATTTTGTTTCGTTAAATTAAGTCCAAAAGGTACCAAGTTTTCTTGATGCCTGCGGATGCGTCCCATATTTTCAGTGTGGCGGAAGATGATAAGCAAAGCCATGATGGTAAGAACGCCAGTGAAAATAAGGTCATAGCCATCTAGTAAGAAATGGATGGCTGGAAACACAGCCAGCGTAATAAGTCCAACAATTGCTGCAGTGACACTTGAAAATGAAATCATGCTGGTTAAATAGAGTGTTAGGGCAAAGACCAAGAGTAGGAATACACAGTAGAGTGGGGCAAAACCAAGAAGCACTCCTGCACTTGTCGCAACGGCCTTCCCACCTTTAAATCCAGCAAAGATTGGAAAAACATGCCCGATAATGGCGAAGAAACCAATGATTAGAGGTGAAACCTCTGTAACACCAAGCCAGATAGGTAGAAGAACAGCCAAGGTCCCCTTGAACATATCAACCAAGAAGGTGATGGTACCGGCAGTCTTACCTAGAACACGAAAGGTATTGGTTGTTCCAGTGTTTCCAGAGCCATGCTCACGAAGATTGGTATGGAAGAAAAGTTTCCCAATCCAGAGGCCGGTCTGAATGGAACCTAACAAGTAGGCGATTAGGATTAACAATAAGATTTTCATGAGATAATTATAGCATACAGCCTAGTAATTGACAAAGTCAGTCAGCCTTAAGATATCTTTTGGACTTTCTTGATTTCCTTTGCAAATTCTTCTGAAAACTTATAAAATAATAAGGATGAAAATTTTGGAGGTCACTCTTGGCTAAAAAAGAAATAAATGTAAATAATTATAATGATGATGCCATTCAGGTACTAGAAGGGTTGGATGCGGTTCGCAAGCGCCCAGGAATGTACATTGGCTCAACGGATGGAACAGGACTTCACCACCTAGTTTGGGAGATTGTCGACAATGCGGTCGATGAAGCTCTTTCTGGTTTTGGTGATGTCATCGCTGTCACCCTAAATAAGGATGGTTCCGTTTCTGTTTCTGACTCTGGACGTGGGATGCCGACAGGTATGCATGCCATGGGTAAACCAACAGTTGAAGTTATTTTCACTGTTCTCCACGCGGGTGGTAAATTTGGACAGGGTGGTTATAAGACTTCTGGAGGTCTTCACGGTGTGGGTTCTTCAGTTGTTAATGCGCTGTCTAGCTGGCTTGAGGTAGAAATTACCCGTGACGGTAGTGTCTATCGCCAACGTTTTGAAAATGGTGGTCACCCTGTAACAGGGCTTGAAAAGATTGGTAAGGCGCCTAAGTCTAAGACAGGTACAAAAGTTACCTTTATGCCTGATGCGAGCATCTTTTCAACGACTGACTTCAAATTTAACACCATTTCAGAACGTCTCAAAGAATCAGCCTTCCTTCTTAAGAATGTCACTATGACATTGACAGACTTGCGTGGCGAAGAAGAAGTTCGTGAAGAATTCCACTATGAAAATGGGGTTCAAGACTTTGTATCTTACTTGAATGAGGACAAGGAAACGCTGACACCAGTCATCTATATTGATGGAGACCAGCAGGAATTTCACCTAGAATTAGCTCTTCAGTACAACGATGGTTACTCTGATAATATCCTTTCCTTTGTCAATAATGTCCGCACTAAGGACGGAGGTACCCACGAGACGGGCTTCAAATCTGCCATTACCAAGGCCTTTAACGATTATGCACGTAAGACTGGCTTACTTAAAGAAAAGGATAAGAACCTCGAAGGGTCAGATTATCGTGAGGGCTTGTCAGCAGTTATCTCGCTCTTGGTTCCTGAGGAACACCTTCAGTTTGAAGGACAAACCAAGGACAAACTTGGATCTCCTTTAGCTCGACCTATTGTTGATAGTATCGTTTCAGAGCATTTGACTTACTTCCTTATGGAAAATGGGGATCTGGCTTCTAACTTGGTGCGTAAGGCTATTAAGGCTCGTGATGCCCGTGAAGCTGCCAGAAAAGCTCGTGATGCTAGCCGAAATGGTAAGAAAAATAAAAAAGACAAGGGACTCTTGTCAGGAAAATTGACGCCAGCCCAGTCTAAAAATGCTAAGAAAAATGAGCTTTATCTGGTCGAAGGGGATTCTGCCGGCGGTTCAGCCAAACAAGGCCGCGATCGTAAATTCCAGGCCATTCTTCCCCTTCGAGGGAAGGTCCTCAACACTGAGAAAGCCAAAATGGCAGACATTCTCAAAAACGAAGAAATCAATACCATGATTTATACTATCGGTGCAGGGGTTGGAGCTGATTTTAACCTTGACGATATTAACTACGACAAGATTATCATCATGACCGATGCCGATACCGATGGAGCTCACATCCAGACCTTGCTTCTTACTTTCTTCTATCGTTATATGCGTCCACTAGTGGAAGCAGGACACGTTTATATCGCTCTGCCTCCTCTTTACAAGATGTCCAAAGGGAAAGGTAAGAAGGAAGTTGTCGAATATGCTTGGACAGATGGGGAACTTGAAGAACTTCGTCAAAAATTTGGTCGTGGAGCTATTCTCCAACGTTACAAGGGGCTTGGTGAGATGAATGCTGACCAGCTTTGGGAAACAACCATGGATCCAGAGACCAGAACTCTTATCCGAGTGACTATTGACGACCTAGCGCGTGCCGAACGTCGTGTCTCAGTCCTTATGGGAGATAAGGCAGCACCACGCCGTCAATGGATTGAAGATAACGTTAAATTTACCTTGGAAGAAAGTGGCGCATTTTAAGTTGCAGGCCAGAAGGGAATGTAATAAGATAGAGTTAGGGAGAGCGCTTACTATCAATAGATACTTGGGATTATAAAGAAACAAGTTGATTGTTTTCTACATTATTAATTAACTATTTGTAGTGTCATTGACTAGAAATCAATAGGAGGTAGGCCTATGTTATCTAAGGTATTAAGTTTTTTACTTTACTATCCTCAAGTGGTGTTTCCTGTATGTGCAGGGGCAATAGCTTATTTAAGCGTTTATAAAAAGAGACCACTAAAAACACGCTTTTTAATCTTGCCTATACTAGTAGTGATAACCTTCCTTCTATCTTTGATAGATAATCCCTTCTCACAGAGGACCTACACGGGGTTGTTATTGGCTTTCTACTATGTCTATGTTTTTTCTCCCCTAAGTGTTGTTTGTAGTATCACATCTCTTTTAAAAAGTATCTATCATTATAAGCTATTCCGTATGCCATTAGCTCTAGTTCTCGTGATTAATGGCTCCATAATGACCGGTCTAACAATTTTAAACCTTATTTTATTCTTTGGGGAACTTTCTACTTCATTGACACTATCTTGTGTATCTTTCATTTTAATTGCGGTAAGTACGGTGGTTCAATTTGTGGTTGGTGAAATAGAAACCAGGAAGGTTAAAGTGATTCTGATACAGTTGCAAAATCAAGGAACAACATTGTAATTAGAGGTGTTGCAGTGAGGTAGGGGAGCTACTATTTGTCTTCCACATTATTTTAAATCATTACTTAAACTAAAAAATAAAGAGAAATCTTATGTCTAATATTCAAAACATGTCCCTTGAGGACATCATGGGGGAGCGTTTTGGACGCTACTCCAAATACATTATTCAGGAGCGTGCGCTTCCTGACATTCGTGACGGTTTGAAACCCGTTCAACGTCGTATTCTTTATTCCATGAATAAGGATGGCAATACTCATGACAAGGGCTATCGTAAATCTGCCAAGTCGGTGGGTAACATCATGGGTAATTTCCACCCACATGGTGATAGCTCTATTTATGATGCCATGGTGCGTATGTCTCAGGATTGGAAGAATCGTGAAATCCTAGTTGAGATGCACGGTAACAACGGGTCTATGGACGGTGATCCACCAGCGGCCATGCGTTATACAGAGGCACGCTTGTCTGAGATTGCGGGCTACCTTCTTCAAGATATCGATAAAAACACCGTTCCTTGGGCTTGGAACTTTGACGATACAGAGAAGGAACCGACCGTTTTACCTGCAGCCTTTCCAAACCTTTTGGTCAATGGTGCTACAGGGATTTCTGCTGGTTATGCCACAGACATTCCACCACATAATCTGGCAGAGGTCATTGATGCTGTTGTCTACATGATTGATCACCCATCTGCTAAACTGGATAAATTGATGGAATTCTTGCCTGGCCCTGATTTCCCAACAGGGGCTATCATTCAGGGTAAAGATGAGATTCGCAAGGCTTACGAAACTGGTAAGGGCCGCGTCGTTGTGCGTTCACGTACTGAAATTGAACAACTCAAAGGTGGTAAGGAGCAAATCATTGTTACTGAAATTCCTTACGATGTTAATAAGGCAGTTCTTGTTAAAAAAATCGATGATGTTCGTGTCAATAACAAGGTTCCTGGCATTGCAGAAGTTCGTGACGAGTCTGACCGTACAGGGTTGCGTATTGCTATCGAACTTAAGAAGGATGCTGACAGCCAAACCATTCTTAACTACCTTTTGAAATATACGGATCTTCAGGTCAACTACAATTTCAACATGGTGGCTATTGATAATTTCACCCCACGTCAAGTGGGCTTGCAAAAGATTTTGTCTAGCTATATTGCCCACCGTCGTGATATTATTGTTGCTCGTTCAAAATTTGACAAGGAAAAAGCTGAAAAACGTCTTCATATTGTCGAAGGTTTGATCCGTGTTATTTCTATTTTGGATGAGGTTATCGCTCTTATCCGAGCTTCTGAAAATAAGGCAGATGCCAAGGAAAATCTTAAAGTCAGCTATGATTTTTCAGAAGAACAGTCCGAAGCTATCGTGACCTTGCAACTTTATCGTTTGACCAATACGGATATCGTTACTCTCCAAAATGAGGAAGCCGATTTACGTGAGCAGATTGCGACCTTGGCTGCCATCATTGGTGATGAGCGTACCATGTTTAATGTCATGAAACGTGAACTCCGTGACATTAAGAAGAAATTTGGTAATGACCGTCGTTCAGAGTTGCAAGCAGAAACCAAGACTATTGAAATCGATACTGCAAGTTTGATTGTTGAAGAAGAAACCTATGTCAGCATCACTCGCGGTGGTTACGTCAAACGTACAAGCCCACGTTCTTTCAATGCTTCAACGATTGACGAAGTCGGAAAACGTGATGATGATGATTTGATTATGGTTCAGCAGGCTAAGACGACACAGCATCTCTTGATGTTCACTAACCAGGCCAATGTGATTTATCGTCCAATTCATGAGTTGCCAGATATTCGTTGGAAGGATTTGGGAGAGCATTTATCACAAACCATAACTAATTTTTCGAAAGATGAAGAAGTGCTTTATGCGGAAATTCTGGATGATTTTGAAGCTGGTACTTACCTAGCAGCGACTAAGCTTGGTCAAATCAAACGTTTCGAACGCAAGGAATTTACGCCATGGCGTACCTACAAGTCTAAGTCGGTTAAATACGCTAAACTCAAGGATGAAAGTGATGTGATTGTCACAGTTACTCCAATTCAATTGGATGATATCATGATTATCACTCAAAAAGGTTATGCCCTTCGCTTTAACGCGGACGAAGTGCCAGTAGTTGGGGCCAAGGCAGCAGGTGTTAAGGCAATCAATCTTAAGGATGATGATATCGTTCAGGCTGTTTTTGTGGCAAATACTCAAAGTTTCTACCTTCTAACACAAAGAGCCAGTCTCAAACGTGTGGCTACAGCTGATATCCCACAGGCTAAGCGAGCTGGTCGAGGTCTCCAAGTTCTTCGTGAGCTTAAGACGAAACCACATCGCGTCTTTACGGCTGGTCCAGTCTTTACAGAAAATTCTGGTGGTGAGATAGATCTTCTAGCAACACCAGCAGAGGAGACTCCTCAGACCTTGCTTGTGACAGCCACGACAGGTGAAACTGCAGAGGTTGATTTGTCCCTTCTAAATCTTTCAGATCGTACTAGCAATGGAAGTTTTATTGAAGGGTTAGCAGACAAAGAAGTCTTTTCTGCTAAGATTATTGAAAAATAATGATAAGAAAGCTTTGTTCTCTTACTAGAGAGCAGAGTTTTTTCTTTAAGAGACTAAAGAACTATTTTAAAAAGAATTGTCAGAATTTTGCAACACAACCTTGAAATTTTCAATGAAAAGGACTATACTAGAAAGCACATAGTAACAGAAAAGAGGACATACACATGACAGTTGATTTAGACTGGGAAAATCTAGGATTTAATTACCGTAAACTTCCATTCCGTTATATCTCATATTTCAAAGACGGCAAATGGGACGAGGGGCAATTGACTGAGGATGCAACTTTGCATATTTCAGAAGCATCTCCAGCCCTTCACTATGGTCAAGAAGCTTTCGAAGGACTCAAGGCTTACCGTACTAAAGATGGCTCTATTCAATTGTTCCGTCCAGATGAAAATGCCAAACGTTTGCAACGTACTGCTGATCGTCTTTTGATGCCACAAGTTTCTATCGACAAATTTGTAGATGCATGTAAACAAGTTGTGCGTGCCAATGAAGAATACGTTCCACCATATGGTACAGGTGCTACACTTTATCTCCGTCCACTTTTGATTGGGGTTGGTGATATTATTGGTGTGCATCCAGCAGATGAGTATATCTTTACTATTTTTGCTATGCCAGTAGGTAACTACTTCAAGGGTGGTTTGGCTCCAACAAACTTCCTTATTCAAGATGATTATGACCGTGCTGCGCCACATGGTACAGGTGCTGCTAAGGTTGGTGGTAACTACGCAGCAAGTATGTTGCCAGGTAAGATTGCACATGACCGTAACTTCTCTGATGTTATCTACCTTGATCCAGCAACTCACACTAAGATTGAAGAAGTGGGTTCTGCAAACTTCTTTGGTATCACAGCTGATAACGAATTCATTACACCACTCAGCCCATCTATCTTGCCATCTATCACCAAGTTCTCATTGCTTTACTTGGCTGAAAATCGCTTCGGTATGAAAGCTATCCAAGGTGATGTTAAGATTTCTGAATTGGATAAATTTGTTGAAGCAGGTGCCTGCGGTACAGCTGCCGTTATCTCACCAATTGGTGGGGTACAACATGGTGATGACTTCCATGTCTTCTACTCAGAAACAGAAGTAGGTCCTGTAACACGTAAACTTTATGATGAGTTGACAGGTATCCAATTTGGTGATGTTGAAGCACCAGAAGGATGGATTGTCAAAGTTGACTAATTCTTAATAGATAAATGATTATTTTAAGGCTTGCTCTTGCAAGCTTTTTTCTTTTTCGGTAGAATTAAGGAGATACATTAAGAAAGGATGGCTCGAGCCAAGTATCGGGTATAAATCTATGAGTAAAAAAGATAAAAAAATTGAAATCCAAATTAATGATGCTAAAGTAGTCGTCAACAAAGCAACCATCGAAGGTTTTGAACTTCTTGTTGGCAAGAAAATGATTGGACAAATTGTAGAAATTGATGGTAAGTTTGCCGTTGTTGACAAGGAAAATGTTGCAGGTTTCCACAAAAAAATGGATGATGCAGTAGCTGCCATTATTGAATCGTACAATCTTAATCATTAAAATCCAAAGTAAAGGCTTGCTTTGGTCAAGAAACTGTGATATACTATTTCTTGTTCTTAAGGAGAGATAGCGAAGAGGCTAAACGCGGCGGACTGTAAATCCGCTCCTTCGGGTTCGGGGGTTCGAATCCCTCCCCTTCCATAGTTACGGGCATAGTTTAAAGGTAGAACTAAGGTCTCCAAAACCTTCAGTGTGGGTTCAATTCCTACTGCCCGTGTTAGTAAAGTGGCGAATGTGGTGAAGTGGTTAACACATCAGATTGTGGCTCTGACATTCGGGGGTTCGATTCCCCTCATTCGCCTATATTTTTGGGGTATAGCCAAGCGGTAAGGCAAGGGACTTTGACTCCCTCATGCGTTGGTTCGAATCCAGCTACCCCAGTTATACTTTGCCGGCGTGGCGGAATTGGCAGACGCGCTGGACTCAAAATCCAGTGTCCGCAAGGACGTGCCGGTTCGACCCCGGCCGCCGGTATAAGTTACACTCCATAAGGGGTGTTTTTTTGTATATAGGAGTTATTTTTTTATGTCTGATAAATTTCAGCTTCTTTTAAAACAAATTCATTTTCCGCAGAATGACAAAGCTTACGTTGAGATTAAAGATGGTTCTATTGAATTGGTAAAGTTATTTAAGTCTAAACGTCAGTGGTTTTTTGTTTTTTCTTTTAGAAATCTTTTGTCATATGAGACTTTCACTCTTTTTGATAGTCTGCTTCATTCTTCTTTTGATTCTTTAGGTGCTAACGTTAGATATAAGATTTGTGTAGAGTCTACCTCTTGTGATCAATCTTTACTTGAAGCTTATTTTTCACATGCCTTAGATACTTTAATATCTTCGCACTTTTCAATCTATTCCCTATTCTCAAATTTGAGGGTTGAGTTTTCTAATAATAGTATTTCTGTTAAGGCACCTGCGCATATTCTTCGGGAGAATTTACAGGAGAGATTTATAGCGTTGATTACTGATGCTCTTTCGAATGTTGGTTTATCTAATGTTTCTATCTCTGTTCTCGAGGATAAAGAGGCTTCATCTTCTTTTGAAGAGGCTTACGAGACGAAAAAGGTCTCCCTACAAGAAGAAGCTGAATCTCAAGCCAGACAAGCACTTCAATCAATTGTTCAAAGTTCGCCGGTACCTCCAGCTCAGAAAGATCAGGGGCAAAATTTTGCCGAAAAGCAAAGTCAACGTCAGGCAAGCTTTGATAAAGCTGAGATTACTCCAATGATTGAAGTTAATTCTGAAGAAAATAGGATTGTTTTCGAAGGATATATTTTTGATGTAGAACAACGTGAAACGAAAACAGGTAGGATTATAATTAATTTTAAGGTAACTGATTATACCTCTAGTTTTGCCATGCAACGTTGGGCTAAGGATAGTGATGAACTTGCTAAATTCGATATGATAAAAAAGGGGAACTGGGTAAGAGTTCGTGGTCGTATTGAGAATAATCCTTTTACACATAGTCTGACTATGAACGTACAAGATATTAAGGAAATTTCACACACACCCCGTAAGGATTTGATGCCTGAGGGACAAAAGCGTGTGGAATTTCATGCACATACTAACATGTCGACTATGGATGCCATGCCAACTGTGGAAGAGCTTATTGATACTGCTGCTTCTTGGGGGCATCCAGCTGTTGCTATAACTGATCACGCTAATGTTCAGAGTTTTCCTCATGGCTACCATAGGGCTAAGAAAGCTGGTATTAAAGCTATTTTTGGTCTTGAAGCCAATCTTGTTGAGGACAAAGTTCCTATTGTTTATAATTCTGAAAATTTGGAATTAAAAGAAGCAACTTATGTTGTATTCGACGTTGAAACAACAGGTTTATCTGCTGTTCATAATGATTTGATCCAGATTGCGGCATCAAAAATGCATAAAGGTAATATTGTTGAGCAATTTGATGAATTCATTGATCCAGGACATCCGCTTTCTGCGTTCACGACTGAATTGACTGGTATTACAGATAATCATGTGAAAGGTGCTAAACCTTTAGTGCAAGTTTTACAGGAGTTTCAAGAATTCTGTAAAGGAACTGTGCTAGTCGCCCACAATGCGACCTTTGACGTTGGGTTTATGAATGCTAATTACGAAAGACATCAGTTACCGACAATCTCACAACCGGTTATTGATACTTTAGAATTTGCACGAAATCTTTATCCTGAGTATAAACGTCATGGTTTGGGTCCTTTGACAAAGCGTTTTGGTGTTGCCTTGGACCACCACCACATGGCCAACTATGATGCGGAAGCAACAGGTCGTTTGTTGTTTATTTTCATTAAAGATGTATTCGAAAAGCACGGTTTGACTAATCTGGAACAGTTGAACACGGAGTTGGTTTCTGAAGATTCGTATAAAAAGTCTCGTGTCAAACATGCAACGCTATATGTTCAGAATCAAACTGGCTTGAAGAATATCTTTAAGTTGGTAAGTTTATCAAATGTCTCATACTTTGAGGGAGTAGCACGTATTCCTCGTACGGTCTTAGATGAGTATCGTGAGGGAATTATTGTAGGTTCTGCTTGTGCTGATGGTGAGGTTTTTGATACGCTTCTGTCTCACGGTATTGACAAGGCGGTTGAAATTGCTAAATATTATGACTTTATTGAAGTTATGCCACCGGCAATTTATGCGCCCTTGATTGCAAAGGATTTAATCAAGGATGAGGCGGCTATAGAACAACTGATTCGAGATTTGATTGAAGTCGCTAATCGTCTGGACAAGCCTGTGTTAGCTACAGGAAATGTACATTATATCAATCCTGAGGATGCCATTTATCGTGAAATCATTGTTCGTGCTTTGGGACAAGGAGCCATGATTAATAGGCCAATTGGTAAGGGAGAAAATGCGAAACCTGCTCCTTTACCTGAAGCGCATTTTAGAACAACGAATGAGATGCTAGATGACTTTGCTTTTTTGGGAAAAGACTTAGCCTATGAAATTGTTGTAACTAATACGCAGGCTATGGCAGACCAAATTGAAGAGGTCGAGGTTGTCAAAAAAGACCTATACACACCTTTCATTGATCGTGCGGAAGAACAGGTTGCGGAGATGACATATGCTAGAGCGTTTGAGCTCTATGGTAATCCTTTGCCTGACATTATTGACTTGCGGATTGAGAAAGAGTTGTCCTCAATTCTTGGTAATGGATTTGCCGTAATATATTTGGCATCGCAGATGCTGGTGAACCGTTCAAATGAACGTGGCTACCTGGTTGGCTCTCGGGGGTCTGTTGGTTCTAGTTTTGTTGCAACAATGATTGGAATTACCGAGGTAAATCCTATGCCACCTCATTACTTATGTCCTAAATGTCAACACTCAGAGTTTATCACGGATGGTTCTTATGGCTCTGGCTTTGATTTGCCAGATAAGGAGTGTTCAGAATGTGGTACTGAGTATAAAAAAGATGGTCAGGATATTCCTTTCGAGACCTTCCTCGGTTTTGATGGAGATAAGGTTCCTGATATTGATTTGAACTTCTCAGGAGATGATCAGCCGTCGGCTCACTTGGATGTACGTGATATTTTTGGAGAGCAATATGCCTTTCGTGCTGGAACAGTAGGTACTGTTGCAGATCGGACCGCTTATGGTTTTGTCAAGGGGTACGAACGTGATTACAATAAGTTCTACCGTGATGCTGAGGTCGATCGTTTGGCTATGGGTGCTGCTGGGGTTAAGCGAAATACAGGTCAGCACCCAGGTGGTATCGTTGTTATTCCAAATTATATGGATGTCTATGATTTTACACCTGTTCAATATCCGGCTGATGATGTAACTGCTGCTTGGCAGACAACTCACTTTAACTTCCACGATATCGATGAGAACGTGTTGAAGCTTGATATTCTGGGACATGATGATCCGACTATGATTCGTAAGTTGCAGGATTTATCAGGAATTGATCCCAAAGATATTCGAGCAGATGACCCAGATGTAATGAAACTATTTTCAGGGACTGATATTTTAGGGGTAACACCCGAACAGATTGGGACACCAACGGGAATGTTAGGAATCCCTGAGTTTGGGACTAACTTTGTTCGTGGTATGGTCGACGAGACGCATCCGACGACCTTTGCGGAACTCTTACAGTTATCTGGTTTGTCCCATGGTACAGACGTTTGGTTGGGTAATGCACAAGATTTGATCAAGGAAGGTATTGCCACTCTGAAAACCGTTATCGGTTGTCGTGACGATATCATGGTATACCTAATGCATGCGGGATTAGATCCTAAGATGGCCTTCACCATTATGGAACGTGTGCGTAAGGGAATGTGGTTGAAAATTTCTGAAGAAGAGCGAAATGGCTATATTCAAGCCATGCGTGAAAATAATGTTCCAGACTGGTATATTGAATCTTGTGGTAAAATCAAATACATGTTCCCTAAAGCCCATGCGGCAGCCTACGTTATGATGGCCCTGCGTGTAGCTTATTTCAAAGTGCACCATCCTATTTATTACTATTGTGCCTACTTTTCAATTCGAGCTAAAGCATTCGAGCTTAAAACGATGTCTGCGGGTCTTGATGCTGTTAAAGCTCGAATGGAAGATATTAAGGAGAAGCGCCAACGAAATGAAGCGACTAATGTTGAAAATGACTTATTTACGACGCTTGAGATTGTTAATGAAATGTTAGAACGTGGCTTTACCTTTGGCCAGTTAGATCTTTATAAGAGTCAGGCAACTGAATTTCTGATTGAAGGAGATACCTTGATTCCACCGTTTATTGCACTTGAAGGTTTGGGTGAGAACGTTGCTAAGCAAGTGGTTGCTGCGCGTGAAGAAGGGGAGTTCCTTTCCAAAACAGAATTGCGTAAACGAGGAGGTCTATCATCAACCCTAGTTGAAAAATTGGATGAAATGGGAATCCTAGGAAATATGCCAGAAGATAATCAATTAAGTCTTTTTGATGATTTCTTTTAATAGCTAAAGAGAATCGTCATCAACTTTGAGAGAATGGAGTCAGTCTCCATTCTCTTTTTGTTTAGGGGTCTGCATGTGATGCTAAAAAGTCAAAGCTGAGAAGAAACCTTTTTCTTCGTCTTATGGTATACTGATAGAAAATTATAGTTTCGAGGAGTTAATCATGGTTTTACCAAATTTTAAAGAAAATCTTGAGAAATATGCTAAATTACTGGTTGCTAATGGGATTAATGTGCAACCTGGTCACACAGTGGCCTTGAGCATTGATGTAGAACAAGCAGAGCTAGCTCACCTCTTAGTAAAAGAAGCCTATGCTTTAGGAGCAGCTGAGGTAATCGTTCAATGGTCAGATGATATTATTAATCGCGAGCGCTTCTTGCATGCTGATATGGACCGCATCGAAGAGGTTCCTGCCTATAAAAAAGCTGAGATGGAATATTTGTTGGACAAAAAGGCAAGTCGCTTAGGTGTTCGTTCATCAGATCCAGGTGCCCTTAATGGTGTAGCTCCTGAACGTTTATCTGCCCATGCTAAAGCTACTGGAGTGGCCTTTAAACCTATGCAGGTGGCAACTCAGTCTAATAAGGTTAGTTGGACTGTAGCTGCTGCAGCTGGTAAGGAATGGGCTAAGAAGGTCTTTCCCGATGCTTCGAGTGATGATGAAGCTGTAGATTTACTTTGGGACCAAATTTTCAAGACCTGTCGTGTTTATGAAGAGGATCCTGTACGTGCTTGGAAGGAACATGCTGACCGTTTGGATGCTAAGGCACGCCTACTCAATGAGGCACAATTCTCAGCCTTGCATTACCAAGCACCTGGAACAGATTTGACTCTAGGGTTGCCTAAAAATCACGTTTGGGAGTCTGCAGGTGCCATCAATGCGCAAGGTGAAGGCTTCCTTCCTAATATGCCGACAGAAGAAGTCTTCACAGCTCCTGACTTCCGTCGTGCAGATGGCTATGTCTCAAGTACAAAGCCTCTAAGTTACAATGGCAATATTATTGAGGGAATCAAGGTAACCTTCAAAGACGGTGAAATTGTAGATATTACAGCAGACCAAGGTGACGAAGTGATGAAGGATCTCGTCTTCAACAATAATGGGGCGCGTGCTCTAGGTGAATGTGCCTTGGTACCAGATCCAAGCCCTATTTCACAATCTGGGATTACCTTCTTCAATACTCTCTTTGATGAGAATGCCTCCAACCACCTAGCTATTGGAGCAGCCTATGCTACCAGTGTTGAGGGAGGGGCAGACATGACAGAAGAGGAGCTTAAGGAAGCCGGTCTTAATCGTTCTGATGTACATGTAGATTTTATGATTGGTTCAAATCAAATGGATATTGATGGTATCTGCCAAGATGGTAGTCATGTACCAATCTTCCGAAATGGTGATTGGGTGATTTAAGTATCGTGGAGGATTTCTCATGATTGGAAGTATGATAGTTGGTTTTCTAATTGGCCTTATTGCCTCTGCTATTTCCAACAGAGGAGAACGTATGGGTTGCATTGGTAAGACCTTTGTAGGATGGCTTGGTGCGTTTGTTGGTCAGCTTCTTTTTGGAAATTGGGGACCAATGCTAGCAGATACAGCTATAGTTCCTTCGGTATTAGGTGCTGTTATCTTATTAGCCCTTTTTTGGGATCGTAATAGTTAGAAATGAAAGAGTTCTGAGGTATTGGTTAGATATCTAAGGACTCTTTTTTCTTATTTTTTCATTTTCATATACCACTTTTAGAAAAACTGTGGTAGAGTAATAAAAACAGCATCTATTTGGAAAGGACTAGAAATGAGCGACTTAGATAAAAATATGGCTGTAAAAAGTATGGTAGTTATGCGTAAGGCTTTTCGTACCATCGATGCCAAGGTTTCTGAGACCTTTAAAGAATTTAATTTGACACCAACTCAATTTGGGGTCATGGACGTACTAAATGCCAAAGGACGTATGAAGATTGGCGAATTAATTGATCGCATGCTTGCTACCTCCGGTAATATGACTGTCGTCATTAAAAATATGGAGAAAAAAGGTTGGTTGACGCGAGAAGCCTGCCAAACAGATAAGCGTGCTTTCGAGGTTGATTTGACGGATGAGGGACGTCGTATTATTCAAGCAGCAATCCCCCCACATCAGCGAGCTATTGAGGAGACTTTTTCCGTTCTGACACTTGAAGAGCAGGCACAGTTGGTAGAGCTACTGAAAAAATTTAAGAATGTCTGAGCATATTTCTTTATATTTCTAATGAAATTACATATATTACTATGTAGTATTAATTATTAATTGTTAGAAATACAAAGGAAATGTATCATGAAAAACATTCTATTTATCGTTGGGTCCCTTCGTAAGGAATCATTTAACCACCAATTAGCAGAAGAAGCTGAGAAAATGCTAGCTGATAAAGCTAATGTTTCTTATCTTGACTATAGTCAAGTACCTGTTTTTAATCAGGATTTAGAAAGTCCGGTTCTTCCTGTTTTGGTAGAAGTTCGAGAGCAGGTCTTGGCAGCAGATGCAATCTGGATTTTCTCACCGGTTTATAATTTCTCAATTCCTGGGCCAGTGAAAAATTTGCTTGACTGGTTGAGCCGCGCCCTTGACCTATCAGATCCTTCAGGACCATCAGCTCTTCAAGATAAGATTGTAACCGTGTCATCAGTTGCTAATGGTGGTCACGATCAACTTTTTGATGTCTACAAAGAATTGTTACCATTTATCCGTACCCAAGTGGTTGGTGATTTTACAGCGACACGTGTAAATGATACAGCCTGGGTGGATGGAAAATTCGTAGCAACAGCAGAAGTTCTTGAAAGCCTTCAGACTCAAGCGGAGGTTTTGATTGAAGCCATTAAATAAGAATGATGAATACCCGAGGTATCTAGCTTCGGGTATTTTTATATGCAACAATGAAAAAAGACACCCTAAGGTGTCCTCGTATTATGAAGGCGGTAGACGGATTTGAACCGACGATCAAGCTTTTGCAGAGCCGTGCCTTACCACTTGGCTATACCGCCATAACAGATACCATTCTATCGAAAAAACAAAGATTCGTCAAGTCTCTTTCATCAAATTGGCTGGTTGATTGTTCAAACTGCCTATTTACAAGAAATATAAAGAGGCTGAAAGACATTCAACCTCTTTATATTTCTTGTAATTGTTGTAGATAGATTACTAACACGTATGTTTTGATTATTGTCTAATCAAGTAATCAAAGGCTCCGATAGCAGCTGTAGCACCAGATCCCATGGAAATAATGATTTGTTTGTAGGCGCTGTCAGTACAGTCACCTGCGGCAAAAATACCAGGGATATTTGTTGAACCAAATTTATCAACGATAATTTCTTGGCGTTCATTGAGTTCAATACCACTGTCTTTGAGCCAAGTAGTACTTGGTACAAGACCAATTTGGACAAAGACACCTTCAAGATCAAGATGTTTTTCTTCGTTTGTATCACGCTCAACGTAACTCAAACCAGTCACATGATCTTGACCAAGAATTTCTTTGGTTGCAACGTTCTTAAGAATGGTTAGATTATCAGTTTTAGCAGCTCGTTCTTGTAAGACTTGATCTGCCTTTAATTCAGGCAAGAACTCTAAGACTGTAACGTGTTTAGTAATACCCGCTAAATCCAAAGCAGCTTCCAAACCTGAGTTACCACCACCGATAACAGCAACATCTTTTCCTTCAAATAGAGGACCATCGCAGTGTGGACAGTAAGTAACCCCTTTATTGCGGAATTCATCTTCACCAGGAACGTTGATATTACGCCATTTGGCTCCGAGAGCTAGTATAGCCGTTTTAGATTTTAAAACGGCACCGTTAGCCAGTGTCACTTCAATAAGTTCTTTCTTCTCAATGCCAGTAGCTAATTGACTTTTGATGATATCAACATCATAAGATTTCGTATGCTCTTCAACTTGGGCCATTAACTTAGGACCTTCTGTATATAGCGTACCAATCATGTTCTCAATACCAACTGTCTCGATAACTTGTCCACCAAAAGTTTCTGCTAAAAGCCCAGTTTTAAGCCCTTTACGAGCAGCGTAAATTGCAGCACTGTTTCCAGCAGGACCACCACCAATAACCAAAACATCATAGACACCTTTATCAGCGAAAGCCTCAGCTTCAAGTGGTCCGTCCAACTTTTCTACAAGCTGTTCAATGGTTGCACGACCAGACGTAAATTCTTCTTGGTCTTTGTAAACCGTAGGAACAGACATGATACCTTTGGCTTTGACCTCATCTTGATACATACCACCTTCAATCATAGTGTGAGTGATATTTGGGTTCAAAACAGCCATTATATTAAAGGCTTGAACAACGTCTGGACAATTGTGACAAGTTAATGAAACATAAGTTTCTAAATCAATGGGTTTATCAATCTTCTTGATACGTTCGATAGTATCCTCATCAACTTTTGGTGGACGACCAGAAACTTGCAAGAGAGCTAAAATGAAAGATGTGAATTCGTGCCCCATTGGTAAGCCTGAGAAAATAACACGACTTTTTTGCCCTTTTTGTGCAATACCAAAGCTAGGTTGACGTTTTAAATGTGTTGATTCAAGACTAATGCGGTCAGACATAGCAACAATCTCGTCTAGAAATTCTTTTACTTTACGAGAATTATCATCATCCCCTAAATCTGTTTGTAATACAATATCAGATTCTAGTAAATTTAAATACTGCGCTAATTGTGTTTTGATTTCTTTATCTAAGACCATGGATACCCCCTGGTTGTTAAATTTTACCTACAAGATCTAAGCTAGGAGTAAGTGTTTCAGCTCCTTCTTTCCACTTGGCTGGACAAACTTCACCTGGATGTTGGCGAATATATTGAGCAGCACGGACTTTATCAACAAGAGTACTTGCATCACGTCCAATACCATCAGCGTTAATTTCCATCATTTGGATAACACCATCTGGATCAATAATGAATGTACCACGTTGTGCGAGACCATCTTGTCCAAGAACATCAAAACCTTGTGAGATATGGTGTGAAGGATCCCCAATCATAGGATAGGTAATAGTTCCAACAACATCTGAGTCATCATGCCAAGCTTTGTGAACAAAGTGAGTATCGGTAGAGACAGAGTAAACCTCTACACCAAGAGATTTAAGAGCTTCATATTGTTCTTGAAGGTCACCGAGTTCAGTTGGGCAGACAAATGAAAAATCTGCAGGATAGAAGCAGAAGACCGCCCATTTACCTTTAACATCTTCATCTGTAACAGTAATGAATTCCCCGTTGTGATAAGCCTGTGCTGAAAATTCAATAATTTCTTTTCCGACTAATGACAAAATAATGTCCTCCTCTATTTTTAATAGCCTAATTATAAACGAAATACTCATCAACCTCAAAGAAAACGATTGCAATTTTAATGAGAGGGGGATTTTTCTAATGGTCAGACTGGTTTTAGAGCTTGTCAAATGTCACTTTTTTTGATAGACTATTATAGTTGCGTAAAGTGACAAATACTCATTCTAAGCCGATTGTGGTCTTGTTGCCGCAGGGTGGGACTGCAAGTCTAAAGCTTAGAAGAGGAAAAAACAATTTTTAAGGAGAAATACTCATGGCAGTAATTTCAATGAAACAACTTCTTGAGGCTGGTGTTCACTTCGGTCACCAAACTCGTCGCTGGAATCCTAAGATGGCTAAGTACATCTTCACAGAACGTAACGGAATCCACGTTATTGACTTGCAACAAACTGTAAAAATGGCTGATACAGCTTACGAATTCGTTCGTGAAGCAGCAGCTAACGATGCAGTAATCTTGTTCGTTGGTACTAAAAAACAAGCAGCTGAAGCAGTAGCTGAAGAAGCAACTCGTGCTGGTCAATACTACATCAACCACCGTTGGTTGGGTGGTACTCTTACAAACTGGGATACTATCCAAAAACGTATCGCTCGTTTGAAAGAAATCAAACAAATGGAAGCTGACGGAACTTTCGAAGTTCTTCCTAAGAAAGAAGTTGCACTTCTTAACAAACAACGTGCACGTCTTGAAAAATTCTTGGGTGGTATCGAAGATATGCCTCGCATTCCAGATGTAATCTACATCGTTGACCCACACAAAGAACAAATCGCTGTTAAAGAAGCTAAAAAACTTGGTATCCCAGTTGTAGCGATGGTTGATACAAACGCTGATCCAGATGAGATCGATGTAATCATCCCAGCTAACGATGACGCTATCCGTGCCGTTAAATTGATTACTTCAAAAATGGCTGATGCTATCATCGAAGGTAACCAAGGTGAAGATGCTTCTGCAGATTTCCAAGAAGCAGCTGCAGCTGATTCAATCGAAGAAATCGTTGAAGTTGTCGAAGGTGACAACAACTAATCTTTAAGATTGGTTAGGGCTATATGCCTACTTAAGATACGACAAACACCTAAGGGGCGGGGCTCAGCCCTGCCCCTTAGTTTGATAAAATAAATTTGGAGAAAAACAAAATGGCAGAAATTACAGCTAAACTTGTTAAAGAATTGCGTGAAAAATCTGGTGCTGGTGTCATGGACGCTAAAAAAGCATTGGTTGAAGTTGAAGGTGATATCGAAAAAGCGATTGAATTGCTTCGCGAAAAAGGTATGGCTAAAGCAGCTAAGAAAGCTGACCGTGTTGCAGCTGAAGGTTTGACTGGTGTTTACGTTAACGGTAACGTTGCAGCAGTTGTTGAAGTTAACGCTGAAACTGACTTCGTTGCGAAGAACGCTCAATTCGTTGAGTTGGTAAACGAAACAGCTAAAGTAATTGCTGAAGGTAAACCAGCTAACAATGAAGAAGCACTTGCATTGACTATGCCTTCAGGTGAAACTCTTGAAGCTGCATACGTAACTGCTACAGCTACTATTGGTGAAAAGATTTCATTCCGTCGTTTTGCAGTTGTTGAGAAAACTGATGCACAACACTTCGGAGCTTACCAACACAACGGTGGACGTATCGGTGTTGTTTCGGTTATCGAAGGTGGAGACGATGCTCTTGCAAAACAAATCTCAATGCACATCGCAGCGATGAAACCAACTGTTCTTTCATACACTGAATTGGACGAACAATTTGTTAAAGATGAATTGGCACAACTTAACCACGCTATCGATCAAGATAACGAAAGCCGTGCAATGGTTAACAAACCAGCCCTTCCACACCTTAAATATGGTTCTAAAGCTCAATTGACTGATGCTGTTCTTGCTCAAGCTGAAGAAGATATCAAAGCTGAGTTGGCTGCTGAAGGTAAACCAGAAAAAATCTGGGATAAAATCATCCCAGGTAAAATGGACCGCTTCTTGCTTGACAACACTAAAGTTGACCAAGCTTACACTCTTCTTGCTCAAGTTTACATCATGGACGACAGCAAAACAGTTGAAGCTTACCTTGAATCAGTAAACGCTTCAGTAGTAGAATTCGTTCGCTTTGAAGTTGGTGAAGGTATCGAAAAAGCATCTAACGACTTTGAATCAGAAGTTGCAGCCACAATGGCAGCAGCTCTTAACAACTAATTCTAGTTGCTAGATAAAAAGAAAAGAAGTTACGTGAATGAATCGTAACTTCTTTTTTTTATTGTAATTAGAAAAGGTCTGAGCATTTCTCCAGACGTCTATACATTTCTATTAATGAGCGAAGGTATTTACACCAAGTAGAAGAGAGAGTGTTCCCATAATGATACCTGCAAGGATAACCCCCAGCATAACGGCAATAACACTACGTTTAAAGTCCCAATCTAGGATAGATGCTGCTAGGGTACCAGTCCAGGCTCCTGTTCCTGGAAGTGGAATTCCCACAAAAAGGAGGAGGGCCCAGAAGACCCCCTTATCTCCGGCAGCTTTTTCAAGTTTTTGGCCACCACTGTGACCTTTTTTAAGACACCAGGTAAAGAAACCACCAATTAGAGGTTTGTCTGCTCCCCATTCGAGAACACGGCGGGCGAAGAAGAAGATAATTGGAACTGGAATCATGTTCCCAATAACACAAAGAATTAGGGCTTGCCACCAAGGGATACCTGAGGCGATAGCAACAGGAACGGCTCCACGGAGCTCAACCAAGGGAATCATAGAGATTAAGAGTGCAATGATGTATTTCATGAGTAACCTTTCATAGAGAAATAAAATAAAGACTAAAAGTCACAAGAGCTTTATCAAGAGTGATAAGACTAATACTACTGCGAAAGTGCTAAAAAGTACTTGTTGGATTAGGTGAGGCTCAGCCTGTCAAAGTGGATCAAACACTTAAAGTTACCTAATATTTTAGTCTTATTTATTGTATCTTATATGGTCTCTAATGACAACTTTAAAAAGCTTTTTGAAGGTATAGTTTCCCATGTGCTGACATTTTTGGTATAATAATAGTCAGTTATAGTCAAATTAGACTGGAGGAATTAAGATGGCAAGAAATACATCAGATAGTATAGAAGAATATATTAAAGAATTGCTGGGCCAGTCTGGAATTGCTGAGATTCAACGCTCGAACCTAGCAGATACTTTTCAAGTTGTACCGAGTCAGATTAATTATGTTATTAAGACCCGCTTTACAGAAAGTCGTGGTTATATTGTTGAGAGTAAGCGTGGAGGTGGCGGTTATATTCGTATCGTCAAAGTCAGATTCTCTGACAAGCACCACATGATTAATGATTTGCTTCAGAACTTAGCGGATCAGCTCAGCGAGCAGGTATTTACAGACTTGATCCAGTTGCTTTTTGATGAAAAAATCATCACAGAACGTGAGGGAAATTTGATTTTAGCAACTGCTAGTGATGATATTTTAGGCGCAGATGCGGCTGCTATTCGTTCGCGTATTCTACGCTCGCTATTACTTAGATTGGATAGAAAAGGAAATTAGATGACGACATATTCAAGAAAAATGCAGGCCATTTTCCATCGTGCACAGCTTGAGGCAGAGCGTTTTGGAAGTCCTTTTCTGGAGACTTGGCATGTGCTTCTGGCTATGGTTGAGGTTCCAGGATCTGTAGCCTACCTAACATTTACTGATTTTGAGGACCGTATTCGTGCGAAAGAGATTGAGACAGCCGCTGTACTAGCGATGGAGAAAAGTCCAAAAGACTTGTCTGAATCAGATATTATCGATTTACGTGCACAGTCACATGCTTTAGAGGCTATGTTGCAAGAGGCAGAGGGAATTGCTGGTGTGACTGGTGCTGTAGAGGTAGGGTCTGAACATGTATTGATGGCCTTTCTCCTTCATAAGGATTTGATGGTTTGTCGTCTCCTTGAAGTTGCTGGTTTTCAATATAAGGATGACAGCGATAAGCCTCGTATTATCGATTTACGACGTTCTTTGGAGCGTTATGCAGGTCTTAGTAAGCAAGATTTGAAGGCCATTCATGATCTTCGTAAGCCTAAAAAATCAAAGACATCAGGAAATTTTGCTAATATGATGCAGCCTCCTCAATCTTCTACTGGGGAGTTGGCAGATTATACCAAGGACTTAACGGCAGTAGCCGAGTCAGGTGCTCTTGATCCTGTTATTGGACGTGAGAAAGAGATTTCACGCATGATTCAGGTTTTGAGTCGTAAAACGAAGAATAACCCAGTTCTTGTAGGTGAAGCAGGTGTTGGTAAGACGGCACTTGCGCTTGGCTTGGCACAGCGTATTGCTTCAGGCGAAGTACCTTTTGAGCTGGCTGATATGCGTATCTTAGAGCTTGATATGATGAGTGTGGTTGCAGGAACACGTTTCCGTGGTGATTTCGAAGAACGTATGAATCAAATCATTGATGAGATTGAAGCTGATGGAAAAATCATTCTCTTTATTGACGAACTGCATACGATTATTGGTTCTGGTTCAGGTATTGATAGTACCTTGGATGCGGCTAATATTTTGAAACCTGCTCTAGCACGTGGAACTCTTCATATGGTTGGAGCAACAACTCAAGCTGAGTACCAGAAGCATATTGAAAAAGATGCAGCTCTTTCTCGTCGTTTTGCTAAGATTACAATTGAGGAGCCAAGTGTAGCTGAGGCGATTGATATTCTAAAAGGCCTACGTTCGTCTTATGAAGACTATCATCGTGTAACGATTACTGATGAAGCGGTTGAGACAGCGGTCAAGGCGGCGCATCGTTATTTGACGAGTAAAAACTTGCCTGACTCTGCCATTGACCTTTTAGATGAAGCGAGTGCAACTGTTCAAGGTCGTATTAAAAAAGAAGCCAAACGTGAGATAACGCCTTTGGATGAAGCGCTTCTATCTGGTGATATGAAGTCTGCTGTTAAACAATATAAGGCTAGCCAAAAAGCAAAATTACCAAAACCTGCCTTGGTAGATGCGGATCAGATTATGCAAACCCTTAGTCGTCTATCAGGTATTCCTGTTGAGAAAATGACTCAGGCAGATAGCAAGCGTTATTTGAATCTGGAAGCAGAGCTTCACAAACGTGTTATTGGTCAAGACGAAGCAGTTTCAGCGATTAGTCGTGCGATTCGTCGTAACCAGTCAGGTATTCGTACTGGAAAACGTCCTATTGGTTCCTTCATGTTCCTTGGACCTACTGGTGTTGGTAAGACAGAATTGGCCAAAGCATTGGCGGAAGTTCTCTTTGATGATGAGTCAGCTTTGCTTCGCTTTGACATGTCAGAATACATGGAAAAATTTGCGGCTAGCCGACTTAACGGTGCTCCTCCAGGTTATGTTGGATATGATGAGGGCGGTGAGTTAACAGAAAAAGTTCGTAATAAGCCTTACTCAGTTCTTCTCTTTGACGAGGTGGAAAAGGCTCACCCAGATATTTTCAATATTCTCTTACAGGTTTTGGATGACGGTGTCTTGACGGATAGTCGAGGTCGTAAAGTTGACTTCTCAAATACCATTATCATTATGACTTCTAACTTGGGAGCGACTGCTCTTCGTGATGATAAGACTGTTGGTTTTGGAGTCCAAGACATTTCTCATAATCACCAAGCTATGCAGTCACGTATCATGGAAGAACTTAAGAAGGCCTACCGACCAGAGTTTATCAACCGTATTGATGAAAAGGTTGTCTTCCATAGTCTAGAGGAAGAGCAGCTTCGTGAGATTGTCAAGATTATGGTAAAACCGTTGGTATCAGCTTTGGCTGAAAAAGGGATTGACTTGAAATTCCAACCAGCTGCCCTCAAACATTTAGCTAAAGATGGCTATGATGTTGAGATGGGTGCTCGTCCATTACGTCGCACGATTCAAACTCAGGTGGAGGATAAGTTATCTGAGCTCTTACTAGGTGGCCAAGTAGTTAGTGGACAAACCCTTAAGATTGGATGCTCGAAAGATAAATTAACCTTTACAGTAGTGTAAAAATCAAACAAAAAGACAGATTACAGGTGTAGTTTGTCTTTTTGTTGTGTCAATAGGAGTCAAGATAGAGTCAATCTTTCTGTAAAGTTGGGGTAAAAGAAAAAGCCGAGCAAAGCTCGACTGTAATGATTAGAGTTTTTCGTTGACAAAGTTGACAAAGTGATTCCACCAGACCTTGAGGAAGAAGCTTTTCTTAACTTCTTTACCAGCAACCAGCTCCATGCTAGGCATACCTTGGTTAGGCAAGTAACCTTCTCCTACAAGTGACTTATCTTCAAAGGTAGCCGTTCCAACCTTGTTACTTGAGTTGACGGGGGCTTGGACTTGATTTGTAGTGACTTTAATGTGTTTACTATTGTTAGCATCTATTTTTTGGATGATATTAAAGTCAGACTTAGCGACAGCAGTGACTTGCTTAGATTTACCATCAATAACATGGGCTTGACTTTTACCGATGGCTTGTCCTTTTTTGGCAATGGTCTTACTTTCCCAATGATAGACCACGTAATTAAGTAGGTCATTGGTTGCAGTAAAACGGGCGTAGTCATCAGTATCGGTATTATCAGCATTCAAAATGACTGTAATAATGCTCATACCACTTTCATTTGAGTGGGCCACGAAGGAAGCACCGGCTAAATCAGTGGTTCCCGTTTTTAGGCCATCCACCCCTTTACGGTAACTAGGTTGTCCCTTAAGCATATAGTTGAAGGTTTTAAGTTTGTTAACACCATCAAAATCAGCCTCAGTTTTTTTAGTGATATCGAGGATTTCAGGGTATTCTTTCACCACGTGTTGTGCAATGATAGCAACATCTTTAGCACTCATGGTATTTTCTTCGTCTGATTTAGAGCCTGGATAGATATTGTCACCTAAGTAAGAATTATTGAGACCAGAGGCATTGACAATCTTGGCATCAGTGATACCCCAATCTTTAAGTTGGGCTTTCATCATGTCGACAAACTTACTTTCGGTTCCTCCGATTTCCTCTGCTAGAGCAATAGATGCACTGTTGGCACTGGAAATAAGAGTTGCGTCAAGAAGTTGTTTGACAGTGTATTTGCGGGCGTCTAGTGGAATATTAGATACTCCGGCACTGACAGTTAGTTCAAATGGGTAGTCAGAAATGTCAACTTTGCTGTTCCATTTGAGGTCTCCCTGATCTACCGCTTTATAAACCATATAGGCTGTTAGGAGCTTGGTAATAGAGCCAATCCCTGTAGAAGTGGTTGCATCTTTTTCGTATAAAATTTTGCCAGTAGTAGCTTCGACAGCGATGGCATGTTTGGCTGCGGCATCATATCCTTTTTTCTTATCTGCTGCAAAAGCAGGGGCTACGCTTCCCAGACAGAGTAAGAAGGTCATCATAAGCGTAATCAGTTTTTTCATGGTTTGTTCCTTCATGTGTTTTGGATATTTATTATACCACATTTTGAGAGGAACATAAGGTGTAGAGAAGGGGCATTTACTAACAGGACTAATTTTGAAGGCAAGATAAAACTACCTTTTGATATCTAAAAGGTAGTTTTGTGTTTACTTATTTCCTGTAAAGAAATTAACGATATGGTTCCACCAAACTTTTAAGAAGAAACTTTTCTTGATAGATTGGTTGGCTGTTACCGAAATTTGAGGCGGATCAGAGATGTAACCTGTTCCTACGAGATCCTTATCATCAAAGGTTGCTATTCCAATAGTGTCACCTTTTTTGATAGGTGCTGTTATGGTTTTTGCTTTGATTTTAACAGCATCATTTTTGCTGTTTATTTTTTGAATGACTGTAAGGTCTGACTCGAGCTTAGCAGAGATGGTTTGCCTGTCTCCATCGGCTACCTTAATATCATTTTTCTTGATGATTTGTCCCTTGGTGTTGAGGGTTTTGATTTCCCAGTTTTGAGTCACATAATCTAGCAACTCATTTGTGGCTGTGAATCGAGCAGCTTCATCCTCTCCGCCATTGTCCGCATTCATAACAACTGTAATCAAACTCATGCCATTTTCATTGGAGTGGGCTACAAAGGATGCCCCTGCAAGCTCGGTTGTTCCAGTCTTGAGTCCATCAACGCCTTCACGGTAGTTGTCTTGCCCCTCCAACATGTAGTTGTGCGTCGTTAATTTGTTGTCACCTTCGAAGTCAGTTTCGGTTTGCTTGGTGATTTCAAGTACCTGAGGATAGTCTTTGATGAGGTGGTCCGCAATAATTGCAACATCTAGGGCGCTCATCGTATTCTCGTCATCTGGTTTTGAGCCAGGATAGCGGTTATCCCCAAGATATTTATTATTTAGACCAGAAGCGTTAAATAATTTAGCATCTGTAACGCCCCATTCTTTTAGTTGGGCTTTCATAGTGTCAACGAAGGCACTCTCTGATCCTGAGATTTTTTCAGCCAGAGCAATAGCAGCACTGTTAGCGCTGGAAATGAGGGTGGCATCTAGGAGTTGTTTAACAGTGTATTTACGGGAATCCAGTGGGACATTTGAAACTTCTGAATCAACGGTTAAGTTGAAAGGATAGTCTGAAATATCTACTTCAGTATCCCAGGCAATTTTTCCTTGATCAACTGCTTTATAGACCATGTAGGCTGTTAGGATTTTAGTCATTGAAGCCACACCATCAGGGGTAGTGGCGTCCTTTTCATAGAGGACTTTTCCTGTAGTTACTTCGATAGCAATCGCATGTTTAGCGGAAACATTGAAGTCATCTGTCTGTTCTTGTGCTAGAGCAGGTGTTACTAGGCCTAGTAAGATTAAGGCAACCATAATGATGTGTTGTAATTTTTTCATAGTCATTCCTTTGTCTCTCATAAGTGTTTATTATATCACAAAACGACTTAAATATCTGAGAGAAAGGGAATCTTAGCCGCCAACTTATGCCGGAGCTCTGCCATTTTTGACTATATTATGGTAAAATGAAAGTTATATCAAATGAATGACATAAAGTTGACCGGTTCGTTTTTATAAGAGCTGGTCATGGATAAAAAGAGGGATCAAACATGGCTAAACAAACTTTTGAGATGACCTTTGCAGGACGCCCGCTTGTCGTTGAAGTTGGGCAGGTAGCCAAGCAGGCTAATGGTGCTGTCGTCGTGCGTTATGGAGATACAACGGTATTATCAACAGCTGTTATGTCTAAAAAGATGGCAACTGCAGATTTCTTTCCTTTACAGGTTAATTATGAGGAAAAAATGTATGCAGCTGGTAAGTTCCCGGGGGGCTTTAACAAGCGTGAGGGTCGTCCTTCAACAGATGCCACGTTGACTGCTCGCCTCATTGACCGTCCTATTCGTCCTATGTTTGCGGAAGGTTTCCGAAATGAAGTTCAAGTCATTAACACCGTCCTCTCTTATGATGAGAATGCTAGTGCTCCGATGGCAGCTATGTTTGGCAGCTCTTTAGCTCTTTCTATTTCTGACATTCCTTTCAATGGTCCGATTGCTGGGGTTCAAGTGGCCTATGCCGCAGAAGATTTCATCATCAACCCAAGTGCAGCGGATAAGGAAATTTCACTTTTAGACTTGACAGTGGCAGGTACCAAGGAAGCTATCAATATGGTAGAGTCGGGTGCTCAGGAATTGTCTGAGGATATTATGTTGCAAGCACTCTTGAAGGGACATGAGGCTATTCAAGAGTTGGTTGATTTCCAAAATTATATCGTTGCAGCTGTTGGTAAGGAAAAGGCTGAGGTTGAACTTCTACAAGTTGATGCTGATTTGAAAGTCGAAATCGAAACGGCTTATTATGATCAGTTAGCTAAGGCTGTTCAGGTGGAAGAAAAACTGGCGCGTGAAGCAGCAACCCAGGCTGTTAAAGAAGAGGTCATTACTTCTTATCAAGAACGCTTTGCAGAAGATGAAGATAAGGAAACCATTCTGCGTGATGTAGCAGAAATCCTTGAGCAGATGGAACATGCTGAAGTACGCCGTCTCATTACCGAGGATAAGGTTCGTCCAGATGGTCGTCGTGTGGATGAAATCCGTCCTTTGGATGCAGAGATTGACTTTCTTCCTAAGGTTCATGGTTCAGGTCTCTTTACACGTGGACAAACTCAAGCCTTGTCAGTTTTGACTTTAGCACCTATGAGTGATACACAACTTGTTGATGGTTTAGATCCAGAGTATAAGAAACGTTTCCTTCACCACTATAATTTCCCTCAGTATTCAGTGGGTGAAACAGGGCGTTACGGTGCACCAGGTCGACGTGAAATAGGTCACGGAGCCCTAGGTGAACGTGCCCTTGCTCAGGTTCTTCCAAGTGTTGAAGAGTTCCCTTATGCTATCCGTTTGGTAGCAGAAGTCTTGGAGTCAAATGGTTCTTCCTCACAAGCCTCTATTTGTGCAGGAACCTTGGCTCTTATGGCTGGCGGTGTACCGATTAAGGCGCCTGTTGCAGGGATAGCCATGGGGCTTATCTCAGATGGTACTAACTACACTGTCCTGACTGATATTCAAGGTTTAGAAGACCATTTTGGAGATATGGACTTTAAAGTAGCTGGTACACGTCAAGGAATTACAGCTCTTCAGATGGATATTAAGATTTCAGGTATTACACCTGCCATTCTCGAAGAGGCTTTGGCTCAAGCCAAGGTAGCTCGTTTTGAGATTCTTGACGTTATTGAGTCAGCAATCGCTGAGCCACGTCCAGAATTGGCACCAACGGCGCCTAAGATTGACAGTATTCAGATTCCTGTTGACAAGATTAAGGTTGTCATCGGTAAAGGTGGCGAAACGATTGACAAGATTATCGCTGAGACTGGTGTCACTATCGATATCGATGAAGAAGGTCTTGTTCAGATTTTCTCTAGTGATCAGGATGCCATTAACCATGCTAAAGCTATCATCTCCGATCTTGTACGTGAAGCTAAGGTTGGAGAGGTTTACACTGTACCAGTTGTGCGTATTGAAAAGTTCGGTGCCTTTGTTCACCTCTTTAATAAGACAGATGCTCTTGTCCACATCTCAGAACTAGCTTGGGAACGCACTGAGCGTGTCGAAGATGTGGTTAAGGTTGGGGATATGGTAACTGTTAAAATTATCAAAATCGATGAAAAAGGACGTATCGATGCCTCAATCAAGACCTTGCTTCCTAAGCCTGAAAAGATTGAGGACGGGGAAAATAAAGGAGAGCATCGTCACCGCCGTCGTTCTCATCACAAGCCACGCCACCATAATGAAAATGGTGAAGCACCGAAAAATCCTGATAAATCAGAAACGAAAGAACAGATAGAAGAATGACAGAAAATCAAGAATTGCAAGCTTTTGATGAAACTCTAAAAGAATTTTTAAAGGAACCAGACCACTTTTTGACCAGTTTGGCTTTGGTTAATCACCTACAACGTACTCCCGTCTTGGCTGCCCAAGACCTCTACGCAGTTGAAGTGGAAGGCAAGAAGGTTGTTCCTGTCTTCACTAGTGAACAGGACTTACAATCTTTCAAAGCTACTCAAGAGAGTGCTCGAGAACAGACTTGGATAGAACGTTCAAGCTTAGATATCCTAACACAACTGGTTCAGGCAGAGCTTTTTGGTCTTGCTTTCAATTTAAAAGAGGATGGTGATTTCTCAAACACCACTCTGTTTGCAAGCAGTGAACTTATCCAGTTTATCAACTATTTCACTCAGACCTTAAATAATCTTTTGGGTGAGGAAAATCAAAAGGCAGATTTTAAAGATAAGATTTATCTTGTTCCAGCCTTCATTCACAAACGAGAGGAAGATGGTCAGGATGACCGTTTCTTTGCGACCATGTCGAATGCAGAGGGACAGAGTTATGTGCCTGTGTTTACGAACTTAACGAGCTTTGCAAAATGGTATGGTAACGAAACTTTTGGCCTACCTTTCCGTAAGGCTAAAGGGACGATTTTACAATGGCCACTGTCAGAAATTTACCAGCCTTCAACAGGTGAAAATGAGTTGGATAAGGTTCAAGGTATTGTCATCAATCCGTTTGATGAGCAACCTGAGTTAGTCGATTGGTCTTATTTTGAGGGGGATAGCGAGTAGACCTAGTGTTTACAGCTTTCCACTTTAAAGAAATAATAGGGCCACAACAAACAATAATAGCAATAATGATGTAAGGAGTGACCTAAATGGGTTGGTGGAAAGAAAGTATTGATATAGTAAAGAAAAATGACCCAGCAGCTCGGACGAGTCTGGAGGTTCTTTTAACCTACCCTGGATTAAAAGCCTTGGCTGCTCATCGTATCTCACATTTTCTCTGGCGCCACCATTGTCGACTCTTAGCGCGTATGCATAGTCAGTTTTGGCGCTTCTGGACTCAAATCGAGATTCACCCAGGGGCTCAGATTGCTGAAGGTGTTTTCATTGACCATGGCTCAGGCCTTGTCATTGGCGAGACAGCTGTTGTGGAGAAGGGTGCTATGCTTTACCACGGTGTCACTTTAGGTGGTACTGGTAAAGATGTCGGAAAACGTCACCCAACCGTTCGTGAGGGTGCCTTGGTTTCAGCCCATGCTCAGGTCATAGGCCCTATTGAGATTGGAAAGAATTCTAAGGTCGGTGCGGCAGCTGTGGTTGTTGCGGATGTCCCAGAAGATGTTACAGTCGTTGGTGTTCCTGCTAAGGTTGTGCGTGTTCATGGTCAAAAGGACGAAGAAGTTATCCACGATATTGAAGAAGGACGTGAATACTATAGCGAAAAACTAGAAGACCTTCTAAAAGCAGCTAGCTTCCACTCATCACGCCTATAAGGAAAGGAAACGATGAAACTCTTTAGTTCAAAGGTGACTCGATTGACGGTCGTGGGCCCTCTTGCCCTTGTTTACATTGCTTTACATAGAGCAGACTATAGCATGGCAGCCTTGTGGTTTTGCATTGCTCTTTTATGGGCTGGTCTTGTTTTTAAGCAACGTCACAAGTAATACTTGAGTTATGAAAAATTTATTCAAAAACAATCCTTTTTTGGTCTTCTATATAGTTGGGAGTTTCCTTTCAGCTATGTCTCTCTTGGCTCAAGGTCAGCTAGTTGCGGCTATATGGATTATCATTCTTGTGATACTCTTGTGTTTATACCTAAACCATATCAAGGATAAAAAATAGTTTCCAGTTAATTGAAAGGAATCTCTAGTGATTAAAATTTATGATACGATGACGCGTTCGCTCCGTGATTTTGTACCTTTGACAGAAAATGTTGTCAATATGTATGTCTGCGGACCAACAGTTTACAATTATATTCATATCGGAAATGCCCGTTCAGCAGTAGCTTTTGATACTATTCGTCGTTATTTTGAGTATTGTGGCTACACAGTCAACTATATTTCTAACTTTACGGATGTAGATGATAAGATCATCAAGGCAGCCAATGAAGCTGGCATTTCAACTAAAGAATTGTCGGACAAGTTTATCGCGGCTTTTATGGAAGATACTGCACAGCTTGGCATTAAACCAGCGACACAAAATCCTCGTGTTATTAACTACATGGATGAAATCATTGCATTTGTGTCAGCCTTGGTTGACAAAGGATTCGCCTATGTCTCTGAAGGTGATGTTTACTTCCGAGTAGCTAAGTCAAACAACTATGCTAAATTGGCTAACAAGACTTTGGAAGATCTTGAAATTGGTGCAAGCGGACGTACGGATGCTGAAACAGAACGTAAGGAGAATCCTCTGGATTTTGCCCTTTGGAAAGCTGCCAAAGAGGGAGAAGTTTCTTGGGATAGCCCGTGGGGACTTGGTCGTCCTGGTTGGCACATCGAATGTTCAGTTATGGCGACTGAAATCCTTGGAGATACCATCGACATCCATGGTGGAGGGGCAGACCTTGAGTTTCCACACCATACCAATGAAATTGCCCAATCAGAAGCCAAAACTGGCAAGACCTTCGCCAACTACTGGATGCACAACGGTTTTGTCAATGTGGACAATGAGAAAATGTCAAAATCCTTAGGTAACTTTGTAACGGTTCATGATATGCTTAAGACAGTCGATGGTCAAGTGCTTCGCTTCTTCCTAGCAACACAACAGTACCGTAAGCCAATTAACTTTACTGAAAAAGCTATTCATGATGCTGAAGTCAATCTTAAGTATTTGAAAAACACCCACAGTCTTCCATTGAAAGATCAGGTGAATCAAGATGAGTTGCAAACTTATCTTGAAGCCTTCCAAGAAGCTATGGATGATGACTTTAATACAGCGAATGGTGTGACTGTTCTGTTTGACATGGCCAAATGGATTAATTCAGGCAATTATGACCAAACCGTTAAGGATGCTTTTGAAAAAATGCTCCAAGTCTTCGGTATTGTTTTTGAAGAAGAAGTCCTTGATGAAGATATTGAAAAACTCATTGAAGAGCGTCAAGCGGCGCGTGCCAACAAGGACTTTGCGACAGCAGACCGCATTCGCGATGAGTTAGCTGCTCAAGGTATCAAACTTCTTGATACCAAGGATGGTGTGAGGTGGACACGTGACTAAACACCTTGATGTCAACCTTATTAATGGTATTGCTCTCGCTTTTGAGGGAGATGCTGTTTATTCCTTGTACATTCGTCGTCACCTGATTTTTCAAGGTCAGACCAAGCCAAATCAATTGCACCGTCTAGCTACACGCTATGTATCGGCAAAGGCGCAGGCTAGTCTCATTGAAAAAATGCTAGAGCAAGAGCTTTTGACTGAAAAAGAGCTAGATATCTATAAACGAGGTCGTAATGCCAATAGCCATACCAAGGCTAAAAATACAGATGTCATTACCTACAAAATGTCAACAGGCTTCGAAGCAGTCATGGGCTATCTTCATATGACTGAGGATATCGCTCGCTTAGAGGAACTAATTGCTTGGTGTATTGGCGAAGTTGAAAAAGAAATCTAAAAATTCTGCCGAGAGCAGGATTTTTTGTTATTTAAAGGCTATAAAAATTGTGACAATTAGTTGAAGCTTCAAAATTTAGATTGTTTGAGAATCAAAGTAATTCAGCGATTTGACAATAAAAAATAAGATGAAACTAATATTTAGCACCTTGAAAATGAGAAAGTTAAGGGATGTCTGACATGTGTAAAACCCTGATATTATAGCGTTTTTTAATAAAACTAATTTGACAGAAAGTAAAAAAAAAGTCTATAATATTAGTAAATGAGGCCATAAAAAATGAGGAGGTGAATGGAAATAGCTAAGAAAAAAGTTTTCTATACAACTTTTGCTGCTTTGATTTTATCTAGCTTTACGCTTCAAACAGGTAAAGCAGATGAGGTTCAGGTAAAACCTGATGAAGCTAAAATAGATTATGTTAATAGTGAGGCACCGGCTCCAGTTGCTCCTCAGGCTGATTTTTCTTCAGTAGGAGCTAAGGCAGAGCCAGCGAGTCAAGTAAGTTCAGTAGTGACCTCAACGTCACTGATGGTTGTCTCTTCAAGTGAGACAGATGAGGGGCTTCTTGAGGTACATTCTCAAGTTGATATCGTGGAGTCTAGTATTTCTACGGCTACACCTCATTCAGAAGAGGCTCGAGCTCAAGCTTTTGGTGAGGATCGATCAGTAGCGGCGTCTGAACGAGGAGATGCAAATCCAACATCTGATTCTGAACAAGCTAAACCAAATATTGTGCTTACTTATGATAAGTCTCGTGAGGCTACAGCGACTGCAGAGTCTCAAGCTGTGACTTCAATGTATAAGAGTGAAAGCACACTATATACATCCGAACTTGCTGGAAATACACATGCAGTTATTGAAAAATCAGAGTATTCTTCACTGGATTCTCATACGACATCTGTAAGTGCGACTCCTACTAGCCAAGCTATTGCAACTTCTGAAGTCGCTTCTGAGTCTGCAAGTACTGCAAGCTCTCTTGCATCTACGGCTCCAGAAACGAGTCAGTTAAATAATAATTCAGAAGATAGCTTAACTGTCCTCACGGTTGGCTGGAAAGATTCATCATCAACTTCTGAGGTCTTTAAAACTTCTGAAGTGGTTTCTATGTTGCAAAGTGAGAGTTTGACCTATTCGTCAGAGGTAACCTTTACGGATGGACTCATCTCAGAAATCTTAGCGACTCCAATCACTTCTGAAGTATACACCGTTGTTCCAAAACGAGATAGTACTGGAGCGCTTCTTGAAGATCAACCTGCTGTTACAGGGAATACAGATATTCTTTATTTAGCACGTGGTGAAATCTTTAACGTCAACTTTGATGTTAACAAGATGGAAGGTAAAAAGATTAAGGGGCTTAATCTAGTCCTTGATGGTAAACAAATTCATCATAGTTACTTTGTTGAAGGAACTCTGGATGAGGTCAATGCTGGTTTGAGTGCCTACCATTTGGCAGAACAAACGACTGGTATTCATAAAATGACCTTTGAGTTGATTGATACGAATAACAATATTCATTACCTGACACAGACTTTTAGCGTCTTCAATGAAGGCGAGCGTCCAGTGACACCTGATAGTTACCGTAGGAATCAGTATTCATCAACGACAACAACGACTGTACCGGTTACTTATAATACCAGTGCAAATAACTATACTGAGACCGCCAATCATATACAAGCTACGGCTGTTAATGAGTTGGCTGAGACAACTAGAGCGTTAACACAGCAATTAGCAGAACAAATTGCTGAGGTTTTGAGTGGTTGGTCTTCAGCGATTTCTGGAAATAATTCAACAAGCACAGGTTCAATTGATATCTTCCAAGCGGCAGGTAAAACCATTACTCAAGCTGCGAGAAAGATTGCAGAATCAATCTCAGATCCAGATACAATTGGTAAGCAAGCTTTGGCTGCTGCAACTGTTGTTCTCGTTCTCCTAGTGCTTTACTTAGCAGCAATTACATTTATTTAACATGCTTTGCCCTCGTAAGAGGGCTTTTTTTATGATAGAATTAGCTTATGAAAACAACTAAAGAATCAAGTCTAGACATTGTTTACGGTGTGCACGCCGTAACAGAGAGTCTAGAAGCAAATACTGGTAATAAACTCTATATTCAAGATGATCTTCGAGGGAAAAATGTTGATGCCATTAAGGCCTTGGCAGCTGAAAAGAAGGTTTCCATCTCTTGGACACCTAAGAAAACCTTGTCTGATATGACAGGTGGGGCTGTGCATCAAGGTTTTGTTCTTCGTGTGTCAGAGTTCGCTTATTCTGAGCTCTCAGTTATTATGGATAAGGCTGAACAAGAGGAGAATCCTCTAGTCCTCATTTTAGATGGACTTAACGACCCTCATAACTTTGGTTCTATCCTACGTACAGCTGATGCTACTCAGGTGACAGGAGTTATTATTCCTAAGCATCGTGCTGTGGGGGTAACACCTGTCGTTGCCAAGACATCAACAGGGGCCGTGGAGCATATTCCCATTGCCCGAGTGACTAATCTTAGCCAAACTCTTGATAAGCTTAAAGAAGCAGGCTTCTGGGTGTTTGGAACGGATATGGATGGGACCCCATCTCATAAATGGAATACAGCTGGAAAGGTTGCCCTTATCATTGGTAATGAAGGTAAGGGAATCTCTGCTAACATCAAGAAACAAGTGGATGAGATGATTACTATACCCATGAGTGGTCATGTGCAGAGCCTTAATGCCAGTGTGGCAGCAGCAGTTCTCATGTATGAAGTTTATCGAAACCGATTGTAACTATGAAAAAAAGAATACTTCTAGTTGATGGTTATAATATGATTGCCTTTTGGCAAGAAACCCGTCAACTCTTTAAGACCAATCAGCTTGATGAAGCTCGTGAAACATTGCTTCGTAAGCTCAATCATTATGCTAACTTTGAACATATTGATATTATCTGTGTGTTTGATGCTCAGTTTGTTCCAGGAAGTCGTCAGCGTTATGATCAGTATCGTATCAGTGTTATTTTTACTGAGGAAGATGAGACAGCAGATAGCTATATTGAGCGCGCAGCGGCTGAGATGAATACTGTTCAAAATTTAGTTGAAGTAGCAACTAGTGACTTAAATGAACAGTGGGCTATCTTTTCACAAGGAGCTTTGCGTGTTTCGGCGCGTGAGTTGGAAGAGCGTGTCAATACTGTTAAGTCTGACTTAGACAAGATGTCGGCACATATTGACTTAAAGACACCAAAACTACGTCCATGGGACGATGCACAATTAGGGAAATTACAGGACCTTTTAAATGAAATAGAATAGAGGGACATATGACATTTAACATTTTGACAGATTCCACAGCAGATCTAGATGAAAAATGGGCTCAGGAGAATAAGGTAGAGCTCGTTGGTTTGACCATTACGCTCGATGATATTGCCTATGAAACCGTTGGTCCTAACCGTTTAACGAGTGACCGTCTCTTGGAACGTATGCAGGAAGGCAGTCAGCCGACTACTAGCCAAGTGAATGTTGGTCAATTTGAAGAGGTTTTTCGTCGTCACGCCAAAAATGGTGATGCCCTTCTTTATATTGCCTTTTCATCAGTGCTTTCAGGTACTTATCAAAGTGCTGTTATGGCGCGTGACATGATTTTGGATGAATACCCAGAAGCTGTTATTGAGATTGTAGATACTCTAGCGGCAGCAGGTGGGGAAGGTTATCTCTCTATCTTGGCGGCAGAAGCTCGTGACCAAGGTAAGAGCTTATCTGAAACGAAAGCCATGATTGAGGCTATTTTGCCAAGATTACGCACTTACTTCTTGGTTGACGATCTTTACCATTTGATGCGTGGGGGACGTCTCTCAAAGAGCTCAGCTATTATTGGTAGTTTGATTAATATTAAACCTCTCCTTTGGTTAGATGCTTCAGGCAATTTGGTTCCTCTGGCCAAGATCCGTGGACGTAAAAAAGCCATTAAAGAAATGGTCCTACAAGCTACCCAGGATATTGGACATAGCACAGCGATTGTTGCTTATGCCAATGATATTGAAGCGGCGGAGAATCTAAAAGAACAATTGTTAGCAGTTGACGGCATTGAGCAAGTTCTCATTATGCCACTTGGGCCAGTTATTTCTACCCACGTCGGACCAGATACCTTGGCCGTCTTCACGATTGGTAAAGAAGCTAGATAGAAAAAGTGTCAGATAGGATTTCTTATCTGATTTTTTGTTTTCTGAAATGCTAGACTAATAGAAAATCAAAAGATAATCCATACAAAATGAATGATATATTTGACATAACGTAAAATAATGCTATAATGAATCTAGAAAATGGAGGAAACAAAATGAAGAAGTCAAAGAAAAAAGTAGCTAGCACGATGGATGAACGTACTCGATTAATCAGTGCGGAATCTGCTGCTGGAGGTTATTGGGTGGCTATGCTTGGTCTATTTGTAACGATTCTGGTTACTGCTAAGACACACTCCCTAGAATTAGCTCAGTCCTTATTATTCATCACCTTCTTTGGTTCTATGTGCGTAGTCGTAGTGCACAGCGTATCACGTAATGGGCATCCATGGTTACTAGACAAAAAACTTGAGAAGAAGATGCTTATAATTTCCTGGGTAATGTGTTTTTTGGGAATTTTTATATTGCTAATGGGCCTCTTAAGTCTATTTCAGTCATTTAAGATAGGGAAGAATCTTATGAGTAGTGTAGCATTTTTGACATTGGGTTTGACCCTTATTTGTGACTGCTGGGTTATTATTAAAAGAATCAAGAAAAACCGTTTGGAAGAACTAGAAGACGAAGAATAGGATTTTTGAATGAAAAATTTAAAAATGAAGTCAGCTCGTGTAGCAAAGGATCTCACTCAACAGGGGTTGGCAGATGCTATAGGAGTCTCTCGTCAGACTATCTCAGCTATTGAAAAGGGAGACTACAACCCGACTATAAATCTGTGTATTGCTATCTGCAAAACTCTGGACAAAACTTTAGACCAGCTTTTTTGGGAATCTGAGGATTAATTTGTACCCCCTTAGAGGTTAATTAGGTATGATTTCTAGTCTTACACCTTATAAAATGAGAGACTAAAAAAATACAAAAAATAAAAGAAAAACACCTCCAAATGACTTGCCTTGGACGTGTTTTTTTGATATTATGTTAAACGGTATTGTTTACCCCATTTGAAAGGCCCCGGAACCTTCCAAATACTTTTCGATGGGAAGGAACACCCATCACTCGTAAACAAAAATCGAACTATATATAGGAGAAATCATGAACAAAACAACATTTATGGCTAAACCAGGCCAAGTTGAACGTAAATGGTATGTCGTTGACGCAACTGATGTGCCACTTGGACGTCTTTCTGCAGTAGTTGCTAGCGTACTTCGCGGAAAAAACAAACCAACTTTCACACCACACACTGATACAGGTGACTTCGTAATCGTTATCAATGCTGAAAAAGTTAAATTGACTGGTAAAAAAGCAACTGATAAGATCTACTACACTCACTCAATGTACCCAGGTGGATTGAAACAAATCTCAGCAGGTGAACTTCGTTCTAAAAATGCTGTTCGTTTGATTGAAAAATCAGTTAAAGGTATGCTTCCACACAACACTCTTGGACGCGCACAAGGTATGAAATTGAAAGTCTTCGTTGGCGGTGAGCACACTCACGCTGCACAACAACCAGAAGTACTTGATATCTCAGGACTTATCTAATTCTAAGAGGAAAGGAGCACTAATATAATGGCACAAGCACAATATGCAGGTACAGGACGCCGTAAAAACGCCGTTGCACGCGTACGTTTGGTTCCAGGTACTGGTAAAATCACAGTTAACAAAAAAGATGTAGAAGAATACATCCCACACGCAGACCTTCGTCTCGTTATCAACCAACCTTTCGCAGTTACTTCAACTGAAGGTTCATACGACGTACACGTTAACGTTGTAGGTGGTGGATACGCTGGTCAATCAGGTGCGATCCGTCACGGTATCGCTCGTGCACTTCTTCAAGTAGATCCAGACTTCCGCGATTCATTGAAACGCGCTGGACTTCTTACTCGTGATGCACGTATGGTTGAACGTAAGAAACCAGGTCTTAAGAAAGCTCGTAAAGCATCACAATTCTCAAAACGTTAATCAATACGATACTATCAACGTTTACAGACATTCAAGAATTTTCTCTTGGGTGTCTTTTTTAAGTTGTTCAACTCCTCCATAAAATTCTTCTATTACTTTCATAGAAAAAATATATTAGCCAGGTTGGGAGAATCATAGTAGAATAGCTATCAAAATAGAAAAAGGAGTTTGGGGATGAAAATTTTTTCTTTATGGTCAAAGGTTTCTTTAGGGTTGCAACTCTTGATTGCTTTGGTTTTGGGTGTTCTTGTTGCTCTTGTGTGGCCGCAATTTTCGGCTTTCTATCAATTCTTGGGTCAAGCTTTTATCAGTTTGATTAATATGGTGATTATCCCGCT
>OGEZ01000154.1_pt1 | contig 75097 bp, 55 predicted proteins | sample 1570831 | NCBI WGS metagenome assembly OGEZ01 (sample SAMEA2582059, study PRJEB24529) | metagenome | biome: Human gut stool | place: China | collected 2011 | reverse complement strand
CTCCCGAGCCGTACAAGTGTCTCTCACGAGCCGTGCAAGTGTCGCTCGCGAGTGTTCCATCCAGTTGCTGCCGCCACATTTTTTCCCAGTTAGGAAAAAAAGATTGCCTAACTGGGAAAAATAGAGAGATGAATTACCCGATGCGCCGGTTGCGATTCCAGAAACGGGAAGTGATGTCTATCAATTCGTCGGCCGTACCTATCCTGTACAGGCGCTGATTGGTGGTAGGTTGGCGCAACCCTCCCAGATGCCGGATGTAGGGACCTATCTTGATATAGTCGAAACGGCTTCTGCAAATAGCTGGTGAAAGGATGGTGCGTCCGCTGTACCAGGCCACCTTCAGCTGCGGATAGCGTTGGCGCAGATAGCCCGCCAATCCGTTGACAGCAGCCGGATCGGAATCGCCTCCCATGAAACAGACACAGGTAATGTCCGAAGCATATTTCGCAAGAAACTCATCTAATGCCACAGGAGTCAGAGGTTTGCCGACATCGCCCCACAAGTACGAACTGTGACAACCCGGACAACGGCAAGGACAGTTGGACAGATTGATGGACAGCGTCACTTCATCGGGAATTTCCTGAAACACGATGCCGGCATTGACATACTTAAGCATAACTTATTTATTAACAACAAACTAAAAACTTTCAATCTAACTCGTTGCCGGCCACCGCATAGTAGCGCTGGGCGGCTTCGTGCTGACGGGCCTCGGAGAAATTGCTGACACGCTTCAGATAGCCGATGATGCGCGTCATGTAATCTACGTTTCTGGAGTGGCAATGAGGACACTCGCGCAGGTAGCGCTTGTCGATGTAGCCACATTCGTTGCAGATTGTATTGGGGATGTTGAAGGTAAAGTAGTTGCATCCTTCTTCCGCCGCCACCTTCAGCAACTTCCGGTATTGTGCCTGCGAAAGGTGCTCTTCGAGGTTCATATGCAGAGCCGAACCGCCCGTCAGGTGTTCGATGTAGGGAGCGCCGTGCAACCTGAACTTGTCGATGATGTTCAGCGAATCGTCCTCGACCACATAGAAATAGCTGTTATAGCAGCTGCGGGGTACGAAATAGCCGTCTTCCAAGTCCCACTTGGCGTGCTTCACACCCACATTTTCGGCCGGAATCATCTCGCAGTTGAACAGGACATTCTTCGTCTGATACTCCTTGTTCTTCTTTTCGACCAGTCCGAGAATGGTCTGCACAAAACGCAGGTAATCGGGATTGTCGCTGATCTTGATTCCCATAAACTCGGCAGCCTCAACCAGACCGTTGACACCAATCGTCAGGTATTGCCGCCCCATATTGATGTAGCCGGCATCGAACAGGGGCAACATGCCATGTTCGTGCAACGCTTTCAGATTCTCGTTATAAGCCAGCTGCGCCCGGTGGCACAGGTCGATGACATCGGTCAGAAACGTTTTATAGTCGAGCTGGTGATTGACGGCATACTGCACACAGCGGTTGATGTTCACCGTCAGCACGCTCTTCGAACCGGTCGATACGCCACCCGCTCCCAAGGTGTAACTGAAACCGTTGTCCTGTATCTCGTTGCGCAAGCGGCAGCAACTGGACAGTGAGTCGGCACTGCTACTCATATAAGTAAAGAAGGAATGCCCCTCGGCATACATTTCGGCTGTAAAATCGCCCCACTCCTGGTCCAGCACATCGCCGTCCTTGCTCAGCAAAGCCACCGTCTCGACCGGAAAAGTCAGCACCGTCTTGGTACGTTCCTGATTGAACCATTTCATAAACCGCTTTTGCAGCCAGTTCAGCCCCTCCCAGTCGGGCTTGCTGCCGTCGGGGAAAAAGAAGTCGCCGAACAGGTTTTCGAAATAGTAACGGTCGTAGTACGAAATGTTCCAGAAGACAGCCTGATAGTTGCGCGCTCCGGTAGGCTGATTGATGGAATAGACAATCTGTTCGAAGCAATCGGTAATGATTTTATCGACCGTACGCTGCTTCAGCGAAAGGTCCACCACCTTTTCCGGCTCCTTGTAATACTCGCGGCCGTACTCCAGCCCGATAAAATAGTTGAGATACATCAGAAACTCGGGCGTGGCACAGGCTCCGCTCAACATGCTCGAAACCATGAACACCATGTTGACGAAGCCCCCGCAAAACGACTTCAGGTTGGTGGGTGCCGTCGAATTGCCGCCTATCGACTTCGTACCGCCCGTCAGCCAGGGGTACATCGTGATGGAAGCACAATAATTGGCCAGACTCGTCTCGTCGTTCTTATATATAAAGTGGTGAGTCAGCAGGTCAAGGTACTGGTCCGCCAGTTCCTTGCCATACATTTTCTTCATCCGGTCGGTCAGCAACCGGCGGTTCAGGCGGATGAAGTTCGACTTGGGCAGTTCGCCAATCAGCGTGGCGATGTTTTTATGCTCCACATTGGCGTTGGCATCGTACTTCGAACCGGTAGCGGCATTGGTTGCCTCACAATAGTCAGACAAGAACTTCAGTTCGTCCATCACTTCGCGGTCCTCCGCATGGCGCTGCCGGTAAAGCATAAACGACTTTGCCACCCGATAATGCCCCTCGCGCATCAGGGCTTCCTCCACCAGGTTCTGAATCTCTTCCACCTTGATGCCGTCGTACAGGTCGAGCCGGCTGATGATTTTCGAAACATTACTCAGGCTGACAGGCTCGTTCACCGAACGGAATGCCTTGATAATGGCATTCATTATCTTGTCGAGCGAGAAGCGGTCGGCCGATCCGTCCCGCTTCACAATTGTAAAGTCACTGGTTTCCATCACTGTTTTCATTGTTTTTCCTGTTTTGTCCGGCCAATAAACCACTGTTCGCACACAATATGGCTTCCCGAAGGCTACAGCCGGCATTTTGCGGACACACCCCTTCCTCAGGTATGCCTTTCCCACAAAAAGTTTAATTACTGAATATTTTCGCACCGCTTTTCTATCCCACGAGTAAAAACGGCCTTTGATGAAAATGGCAGGTCTTCTGACTGACTCCCGCTCCGACACCTTCCCAGTTCAGTTGACCAGTGGCAAGAGTAATTGTCGGAACGTTGAATGGAGCTTCACAGCAGCGGGACTGTTCGGGACTTTCACCCGATTCCCTTTTAATTCACGAAGATGAATATCCGCATGAAACCAATTCGCGGCAAATATAGCAGAAAAAACAAAAAGGCAGAGAAAGAAACCGGAAGTTTTTTCAGCCGAAAGATGGGAAACAAGGCGAAAGATACCGCCAAATGGGTAATTATTCCCCAACATTGTAGCACAGATTCTACAATATCCCCACTTCCAGTCAGCCAACCGTCTGCCCGATTTTTGCAGCAATATTGCTAACAAACGTAAGTACAGGCTAACATTTCTGAAAGCGATGCCCGAACTGCATATCCGGCACTGGAACACGCGGTATGGAAATAAAAAGAAAACATTTCTGCCCAGATAAGAGCCTAAAATGCCTGTTCTCAAACAATTCCCCTATCTTGTAAGAAACAACCAAAAAGGATTTTTATCATACAAACATACAGCCGCATCGTCCAACAGAGCATAAACAGACATTAACAGACAAAATACAGTATGCCACAAATCGCTGTTTCTGTTGGCACTCCCTTTGCACTACAGTTTATGAGTGAGAAAATAAAACCTGAATATTCACCTAAACTTAAACGATTATGAAAAAGGTATTAGTAACAGTAGCGATGATTCTCGGAGTAAGCACTTTTGCAACGTTTGCACAAGAAGTAACCCCACCTGTAACAGAAAACGCAACGGAAGCTACCGCTCCGCAAGATGAGTTTGTAAAAATGGATCCTTCAGCACTGCCGCAATCCCTTGTCGAGAAACTGGCAGCAACAAACGAAGGCGCAAGTGTGAAAGAAGCCTATGTGAAAGAAACAGAAGGCAAGAAAATCTACAAGTTAGTTCTCGTCACGACAGACGAACAAGAGTTGACAGTCATTTTGGACGAAAATGGTGAGCCTGTCAAAGAATAAACTCTTCAGAATGTAAATACCCCTATTGGCAGTCCCGGTTCGCGATGAATCGGGATTGCTATTTCGAGCGTTTGTAATCTGCGATAAAGCCCTCCATCATCCACTTGGCCAAAGCCTGACGGTTGGAACTAAGAACAAAACGACGCTGGTCGAAAGCATTCTGAATATTGCCCAGTTCGACAAACACGGCTGTCGGCGAAGCATTGAGCAGCACATACAGACGACGCGAGCTGACAGTACCTTCAAAACCACGGTTGGGCTGATGCCGGTCGTATTTCGATTCGAAAGTATTCTTCATCCCCGTAGCCAGCCGCTTGCCCAGCGTGCTCTGCGGAGCATAATAAAAGAACACATCAGTCTGTGCACTCTTGCTACGGCTGTCTACATGCAGAAAAATTGCCCGGCAATATTTATACTTTTTACGATCCTTGCGATAGTATTCGTTGATTTTTGCACAACGTTGTTGCAGCCTTGCTACCTGGTTCAAAGGAATCGGATCGCCCATACAGGTCTCACGTTTGCTGTTCGACAGATAACGGTCGTTGCGGATACCGTCCTTGGCGTCTTGTATGATGATACGCACCTCGGCTCCTTCCTGCATCAGGTTACGTGCCAGTCGCAGCGCTACATCGTATGCATACTCGTCCTCGTGCAGCTCGGTTTTCCCAATCCGACCTATCGCACCCGGATCAGGACCTCCGTGTCCACTCACTACATAGAAGCAGGCTCCTTGCAGACGGTTGCCTGTCACCTTTACATCCGCCAGTTTCTTCCCGAAAAGCGGCTCGTGAATCACACTTTTCCTGCTACCCGATTTCCGGTGCCTGCTATCTTCTCCTCCTCTGCTACCTTTTGCATGCAAAGGCGGCAACTGATATTTCACGCCCAGACGCAGCTCTTCCTTACCACGCAAGGCCTTTTTATTAAGTTCAAGAAATTCTTTATAATAACTTCTTCCCGGTCGGCCGTTGCGCTCAAGAAATGTCGAAATACCTTCACCAGCTTTCGGAGTGTCGCACTGCTCCTGCGCCGAAACCGCAAAAGAAAATACAACCAAAAGAAAGGATACGAACAGAATACGAATCATAAATCTACAATCAATATTTTGGAACGGTTGTGCACCAATAAATTATCATTTAACCTTCATTGCGGACAAAATTACATTATTTTCCTTACTTTTGCGAGCAGTTACATGTTAATTGATAAGAAACTAAAAAAAATAGATAGCATTATGGCAAAACAATTCAAGCCCGAGACCCTCTGCGTACAAGCCGGATGGTCTCCTAAAAAAGGAGAGCCGCGGGTGCTCCCTATCTACCAGAGTACAACCTTCAAATACGAAACCAGCGAGCAGATGGCCCGTTTGTTCGACCTCGAAGAAAGCGGATATTTCTATACCCGTCTGCAAAACCCCACCAACGATGCCGTTGCCGCCAAGATTGCTGCCCTCGAAGGAGGTGTAGCCGCCATGCTGACGTCCAGCGGACAGGCTGCCAACTATTATGCCATCTTCAACATCTGCGAAGCGGGCGATCACTTTGTCTGCTCATCGGCCATCTATGGCGGTACGTTCAACCTGTTCGGTGTCACCATGAAGAAGCAGGGTATTGACGTTACTTTTGTCAATCCTGACGCCAGCGAAGAAGAAATCTCCGCCGCTTTCCGCCCCAATACGAAAGCCCTGTTTGGCGAAACCATTTCGAACCCAGCTCTTGAGGTGCTCGACATCGAGAAGTTTGCCCGTATTGCACACAAACATGGTGTGCCCCTGATAGTGGACAACACCTTCCCTACTCCCATCAACTGCCGTCCGTTCGAATGGGGAGCCGACATCGTGGTTCACTCTACCACCAAGTACATGGACGGACATGCCACCAGCGTAGGCGGCTGTATCGTAGACAGTGGAAACTTTGACTGGGATGCCCATGCCGACAAGTTCCCCGGACTGTGTACGCCCGATGAATCGTATCACGGACTGACGTATACAAAAGCCTTCGGCAAGATGGCCTACATCACCAAGGCTACCGCACAGCTGATGCGCGACCTGGGTAGCATCCAGTCGCCCGAAAATGCGTTCCTGCTAAACCTCGGCCTCGAAACCCTGCACCTGCGTATGCCCCAACACTGCAAAAACGCACAGGCCGTTGCCGAATACCTGCAAAAGAACGAAAAAGTGGCATGGGTGAACTATTGCGGCCTGCCCGACAACAAATACTACGAACTGGCACAGAAATACATGCCCAACGGTTCGTGCGGTGTTATCTCCTTCGGTCTGAAGGGTGGACGCGATGTAGCCATCCGGTTCATGGACAACCTGAAGTTGGCTGCTATCGTTACTCACGTAGCCGATGCACGTACCTGCGTGCTGCATCCTGCCAGCCATACACACCGCCAACTCACCGATGAGCAACTGATCGAAGCTGGCGTACGTCCTGACCTGATCCGTTTCTCGGTCGGAATAGAAAATGTAGACGATATTATCGCCGATATCGAACAGGCACTGAATGCCTGACATAACCCTCTTCCATCGGCATCGCATTTCAAAGCCATGCCGATGGAATAAATACAAATACAATTATACAATATTCATTATTCATCAACATCAATCAGACTATGGTAAAGATTACAAAAGAAGCTGCTTTGCTCTATCACTCGCAAGGCAAACCTGGAAAAATAGAAGTAGTCCCCACAAAGCCCTACAGTACACAGACCGACCTTTCGCTGGCCTATTCGCCCGGCGTAGCCGAACCCTGTCTGGAAATAGAGAAAAACCCGGAAGATGCTTATAAATATACAGCTAAAGGCAATCTGGTAGCTGTTATATCCAACGGTACAGCTGTGCTGGGACTGGGCGACATAGGCGCCTTGAGCGGTAAACCCGTTATGGAAGGAAAAGGACTGCTCTTCAAGATATATGCCGGTATCGATGTGTTCGACATCGAAGTAAACGAAAAAGACCCCGACAAGTTTGTAGAAGCTGTAAAAGCCATCGCACCGACTTTCGGCGGTATCAATCTGGAGGATATCAAAGCTCCCGAATGCTTCGAAATAGAACGCCGACTGAAAGAAGAGCTGGACATCCCCGTCATGCACGACGACCAGCACGGTACAGCCATTATCTCCAGTGCCGGACTGCTGAACGCTCTGGAAGTGGCCGGGAAGAAGATTGAAGACGTGAAAATAGTAGTAAACGGTGCAGGCGCTTCGGCAACTTCGTGTACCAAACTGTACGAAGCACTCGGTGCACGTCGCGAAAACATCCTGATGCTGGACAGCAAAGGTGTCATCACCAGCGACCGCGAGAACCTGACTGAACAGAAACGTTACTTCGCCACCGACCGCCGCGACGTACACACCCTGGCCGAAGCCATCAAGGGAGCGGATGTATTCCTCGGACTTTCCAAAGGCAATGTGCTGACACAGGACATGGTACGCAGCATGGCCGACCACCCCATTGTGTTCGCTTTGGCCAATCCCACTCCGGAAATATCTTACGAGGATGCCATGGCTGCACGTCCCGACGTACTGATGTCAACCGGACGCAGTGACTATCCTAATCAGATAAATAACGTTATCGGTTTCCCCTACATCTTCCGCGGTGCACTCGATACACACGCCCGTGCCATCAACGAAGAAATGAAACTGGCTGCCGTACACGCCATAGCCGACCTGGCCAAACAGCCGGTACCCGACGTCGTAAACGAGGCTTACCATGTGAACAACTTTACTTTCGGTCCCGACTACTTCATCCCGAAACCGGTAGACCCGCGCCTCATCACCGAAGTATCGTGTGCCGTAGCACGCGCTGCCATGGAAAGCGGAGTAGCCCGCAAAAACATCGAAGACTGGGATGCCTACAAACTGCAACTGCGCGAACTGATGGGACAGGAAAGCAAACTGACCCGCCAGCTCTACGATACAGCCCGACGCAACCCGCAACGCGTAGTGTTTGCCGAAGGCATTCACCCCAACATGCTGAAGGCTGCCGTCGAAGCCAAGGCCGAAGGCATCTGCCATCCTATTATATTAGGTAACGACGAGGCTATCAAAAAACTCGCCAAGCAACTCGACCTCAGTCTGGAAGGTATCGAGATTGTCAACCTGCGCCATCCCGACGAAGCACCGCGCCGCGAACGTTATGCACGCATCCTGGCCGAAAAACGCGCACGCGAAGGTGTCACCTACGAGGAAGCCAACGACAAGATGTTCGAACGCAACTACTTCGGTATGATGATGGTAGAGACAGGCGAAGCCGACGCTTTCATCACCGGACTGTACACCAAATACAGCAATACCATCAAGGTGGCCAAAGAAGTCATCGGCATACAGCCCTGTTACTCCCACTTCGGCACCATGCACATACTGAACTCCAAGAAAGGTACTTACTTCCTGGCCGACACACTGATCAACCGCCATCCGGATGCCGAAACCCTGATAGACATCGCCCGTCTGGCCGACCAGACCGTACGTTTCTTCAACCACACTCCGGTGATGGCCATGTTGAGTTACTCGAACTTCGGTGCCGATCAGGAAGGAAGTCCGGTAAGCGTGCACCAGGCTGTAGACTACATGCAACAGCATTATCCCGATCTGGCTATCGACGGTGAAATGCAAGTTAATTTTGCCATGAACCGTACGCTGCGCGATGCCAAGTACCCGTTCACCCGACTGAAAGGCAAGGATGTCAACACACTTATCTTCCCCAACCTGAGTTCGGCCAATGCAGGCTATAAACTGTTGCAGGCCATGAACACGGAAATGGAACTGATAGGCCCGATACAGATGGGACTGAACAAGCCGATTCACTTCACCGACTTCGAAAGTTCTGTCCGCGACATCGTCAACATCACGGCAGTAGCCGTTATCGATGCCATCGTGGACAAAAAGAAAGCTTGCCAATGAGACGTCCGTTATCAAAAACACAAATAGTATGCATTGTGCTGCTTTGGGCAGCACTTTGCTACCTTGTTCTGGTATATGCCGAACGAATTGACGGTCCTGTAATCGTAACGCTTGCACTTTCGGCAGCGTTCGTATTCCTGCCTGTCTTTCAGTCTATCAAAAAGAATAAATAATATCTTTTTATTCCATTATGCGGGATAAAACAACAAAAATGTTGGTTTATCCCGCATTTTCTTTATAAAATGTTTGCAGGTTCCAATTTTATGTTTACTTTTGCAACCGCAATCAGCAATAAAGAAGAAGTTAGTAAGCAATATATTGTTTTAGGTAACATATAGTAAAAACCAATAAAAGAAAAATAGATTATGAATGCAGCTAAGGTATTAGAAGATCTGAAAAGACGTTTTCCCAACGAACCGGAGTATCATCAGGCAGTAGAAGAGGTACTGTCGACCATCGAAGAAGAATACAACAAACATCCCGAGTTCGACAAAGCTAATCTGATCGAACGTCTTTGCATCCCCGACCGCGTATATCAGTTCCGCGTAACGTGGGTTGACGACAAAGGCAACGTACAGACAAACATGGGTTATCGCGTACAGCACAACAACGCCATTGGCCCGTACAAAGGTGGTATCCGTTTCCATGCATCAGTCAATTTGGGTATTCTGAAATTCCTTGCTTTCGAACAGACATTCAAAAACTCACTGACTACACTGCCGATGGGTGGCGGTAAAGGTGGTTCCGACTTCTCACCGCGTGGCAAGTCAAATGCTGAGGTAATGCGTTTCTGCCAGGCATTCATGTTGGAACTGTGGCGCCACATTGGTCCCGATGTAGACGTACCGGCTGGTGATATCGGTGTAGGCGGCCGCGAAGTAGGCTTCATGTTCGGCATGTACAAGAAGCTGACACGTGAATTCAGCGGCGTGCTGACAGGTAAAGGCCGCGAATTCGGTGGTTCACTGATCCGTCCCGAGGCTACCGGTTACGGTAACGTATACTTCCTGATGGAAATGCTGAAGACCAAAGGCTGGGATCTGAAAGGCAAGTCTGTCCTCATCTCAGGTTCTGGAAACGTTGCCCAATATACAGCTGAAAAAGTACTGCAACTGGGTGGTAAAGTATTGACCATGTCCGATTCTGACGGTTATGTTTACGACCCCGAAGGTATCGACCGCGAGAAACTGGATTACATCATGGAACTGAAGAACCTCTACCGTGGACGTATCCGCGAGTATGCCGAACAATATCCGGGTGTGAAGTATGTAGAAGGCGCACGTCCTTGGGGCGAAAAAGCCGATATCGCACTTCCTTCGGCCACTCAGAACGAAATTGACGGCGACGATGCACGCAAGCTGATTGCCAACGGTGTGATTGCCGTATCCGAAGGTGCCAACATGCCTTCTACTCCGGAAGCTATCCGCGTATTCCAGGAAGCCAAGATTCTGTACGCTCCGGGTAAGGCTGCCAATGCAGGTGGTGTATCGGTATCGGGTCTGGAAATGACACAGAACTCCGAACGTCTATCATGGAGCGCCGAAGAGGTAGACGCCAAACTGCACTACATCATGGAGAACATCCACGAGAACTGCGTGAAGTATGGTACCGAACCCGACGGCTACGTGAACTACGTGAAGGGTGCCAACGTGGCAGGCTTCATGAAGGTGGCTAACGCCATGATGGCTCAAGGCATTGTATAAGAAACAAACGCAGCCATAGATACTCAATACAACTAAAGAATCTCTTCTGTCGTGCATGCACGGCAGGAGAGATTTTCTTTTATACACCTTTCATCTACTTTACATCTTATTATCAGAGAAATCGGCTAATTTTGCGCCGCATTATTCAAACAATGGACAAAAGAAACTAAAAATAACAATCCTCATGAATACAAAAGAAGTTCCGGTACTGCTGCTCACCGGTTATCTGGGCAGTGGAAAGACCACACTGGTCAACCAGATTCTGGCCAACAAGCGCGGCATCAAGTTTGCCGTCATCGTCAACGACATCGGCGAAGTAAATATCGACGCTGACCTCATCCAGAAAGGCGGCGTTGTAGGCAAGAAGGACGACAGCCTGGTAGCCCTGCAAAACGGCTGCATCTGCTGTACGCTGAAGATGGACTTGGTAGAACAGATAGGCGACATACTGAAGATGCAGCGCTTCGACTACATCGTCATCGAAGCAAGCGGCATCTGCGAGCCCGAGCCTATTGCCCAGACCATCTGCTCCATACCGACGATGGGCGGCATGTATACCCGATACGGCATCTGCCGGCTGGACAGCATCGTTACCGTAGTCGACGCCCTGCGCATGCAGAGCGAGTTTGCCTGCGGCGACAACCTGACGCGCAAGCACATCGACGAGGAGGATATCGAAAACCTTATCATCCAGCAAATCGAATTCTGCAACATCATCCTGCTGAACAAGGCTTCGGAAGTGAAACCCGAAGAACTGGGACGCATCAAGCAAATCATCAAGACCCTGCAGCCGGCTGCCGAAATCATCGAATGCGACTACGGACGCATCGACCTTGACCGCATCCTCAACACCCGTATGTTCAACTTCGAACGCGTGGCTACTTCTGCCGGATGGATACGCGAGATAGAACGTCAGGCCACTCCCGAAGAAGAACGGGAAGCCCACAGCTACGGCCACCACGACCACGAGGAGCACGAGCACCATCATGATGAAGAACATGAACATCACCACGACGAGCATGAACATCACCATGACGAGGCCGACGAGCACGGACACCATCACCACCATCATCACGACCACGAAGGCGGTGAGGTGGAAGAATATGGCATCCAGACGTTTGTCTACTACCGCCGACCGGCATTCAACATCCACAAGCTCGACCAGTTCATCGCTACCCGCTGGCCCCGCAACGTCATCCGTACCAAGGGCGTGTGCTACTTCAGCCACAACCGCGACATGTCGTACCTCTTCGAACAGGCCGGCGTGCAGAAGAAGCTGACCGAAGCCGGACTGTGGTATGCCACTGCTCCCGAAGAAGACCTCATCGAATTGATGAAACAGGAACCGGGACTGATGCGCGACTGGGACGAGAAGTATGGCGACCGGATGCAGAAGCTGGTCTTCATCGGTCAGCATCTGGACAAAGAACAGCTGACGCGCGACCTGGATGCCTGTCTGGAGTAACTAACATTTTGACACTTTGTATTCCACCTGCGGCGAGAATGCGATATTTCCGGCCGCAGGTGTTTTTGTTTCCATTTTGCGAAGCGTTCTTCCGCATCCGTCTCTTCTACAACACGATAGCGAAATATTGACATTCAGAATAGAAGAAAAACAATCCGCCTGACGGGGAAAAGCCATGATTCCGGCTCCGAAATACCATGTTGACGAACGCAACAAGCAATGTTGGCGAGCCAAACAAGCATTCCACAGAAGCGGAACAAGCAATCTGCGAGAGCCGAACAAGCATTCCGGAAGCAGCAGACATGCATTTTCACCTCCAAAAGACACTATTTTCGACTATTATCTGCATATATATGCAGTTTAAAGGCAGTTTTCGTCCGGTTCAACTTCTATTTCGGAAGTTTCAGAAAAAGGCCGTGTCAGCCAATACGACTAAATTTTATCATTTTGAAAGGAGAACAAGTGAAGAAGGCGTTCTTCTGTCACTCCAGCTACTCAGCTTGAGAAACCGTACAATTATCCTCTTTGCACAACGCCTCGTACACCCGCGGATGGAGGAAATAACGGATGTCGCGTCCCTCAGCAATGGCTTGCCGGATAAAGGTGGAGCTGATTTCGAAAACGGGAGCCGATGTCATCCTCACCGTCGGAGGAAGTGTCTGTGGGTCGACCGGATAGCCCGGACGCGGATATATGATGAGCGGAGTAGTGGCCAGAATACGTTCCGACTCGCGCCAGCGCGGGAACAGTAGCCAGTTGTCCGACCCGATAATCAGATGAAAGACGTGCTGAGGATAAGCACGCCGAAGCTCGTCGAGCGTATGCACCGTGTACGAAGGCCGCGGCAAACGAAACTCGAAGTCGGACGCCCGAAACTTAGGATAGCCCTCGACGGCAAGCTGAACCAGCTTCAGACGCAACGAGTCGTCCATCAGTTCGTCGGCCTCTTTCAGCGGATTGCGGGGGCTAACCATAAACCATACCTGGTCCAGTCCCTCGTACTCGCAAAGGTAGTTGGCCAAAGCCAGATGTCCGATATGAACGGGATTGAAGGAGCCGCTGAAAATGCCGATGTTCATCTGTTTCACTGAGATTGAAGATTTAAACAAGGATGTCCGTCACGATGCCCTATTTCTTCCTGCCGCCACGCAAAGTGCGCCACGCCATAAAGACATTGTAGCCTGTGACAAGCGCCACGAGCAACATGCATACCGTCAGTTCGTAATCCGAATAACAGTAGTAGCCCACCGCCAGACCAATCGATGCAAGGCAGAGCACAATGTTGATAACCAATAACACCTTGTTCTGTTTCGGATGCTCCGATAAGGGCGCCGGCCGGTTGCCTGAACCTCCGATATACGGCTTCATGACTGCAGGAATTGAGTGATTACTTCCAAGGCTTCGGCTTTAGCCTTCTCCAAGTCGTCGTTCACAATCACCTTGTCGAACTTCGGAGCAAACGAAAGCTCGTACTGGGCCTTTGCCACGCGGTCTTCGATTACTTCGGGCGTATCGGTGCCCCGTCCTACAAGGCGGCGACGAAGTTCTTCCACCGAAGGCGGCTGGATGAATACCGACAAGGCACGGTCGCCATAGAACTTCTTGATGTTGCATCCGCCCACAACGTCGACGTCGAACACCACGTTCTGTCCGTCGGCCAGTTGCTTTTCGACCTGTGCTTTCAGCGTGCCGTAGAAGCGGTCGTGATAAACCTCCTCGTACTCCAGAAACTCATCGTCTGCAATACGACGGCGAAACTCTTCCGGCGTCAGGAAAAAGTATTCTACACCGTCGCGTTCGGTTCCACGCGGCGGACGGCTGGTAGCCGATATGGAAAAAGCCAGATTCAGGTTCTGTGTCAGCAAATAATTGATGATGGTTGACTTGCCCGAACCCGAGGGGGCTGAAAAGATAATCAGTTTAGCCACAACGATTCTATTAAGAATTAAAATATTTAAGTAGTTAAATTAAGAAAGGAAGAATTCTTCATTCCTCATTCTTCATTTTTCATTTCCATCACATCACATTCAGGACCTGTTCCTTGATCTGCTCCAGTTCGTCCTTCATCTGAACGACAATCTTCTGCATCTCGGCATGGTTGGACTTGCTGCCCAGCGTATTGATTTCGCGTCCCATTTCCTGAGCGATGAATCCTAGCTTCTTGCCTTGTCCGCTGCCACTTTCCAGTGTGCTGATGAAGTATTTCAAGTGATTAGCCAGACGTTGTTTCTCTTCGTTGATGTCGAGCTTTTCGATGTAGTAGATAAGTTCCTGTTCCAGACGGTTCTTGTCGTAATCCACGCTTAACGTCTTTTCCAATGCCTCCGTAATGCGGTCCTTTATTTTAGCCACCCGTTCCTTCTCGTAAGGCTCTACAGTTTCGAGCAGATGAGTAATGTTAGCTATTTTCTCACGGAATTTCTTTTCGAGGGCGGCGCCTTCCTGCTTGCGGAAGTCCACCAGATGCCCGATGGCATCGCGTACGGCGGCAGCTACCACGCTCCACTCCTCGTCGGTCACCTCGACCGTCTCGTTCTTGGTCATCACGTCCGGCATGCGAAGCAAAGCTGCAAACCAGTCTTCGGGTTCGGGAATACCCGTCGCAGCCGATATTTCCTTTATCCGATTGTAGTAAGCCGTCACCAGTTCCTGATTGATGGGAGTAGCCAGTTGTTCAGCGTCTTTCTTCTCAATCCATAAGCTGAAATCCACCTTTCCGCGCTCCAGCGTCTTGGCTATTTCGTTACGGATTTCCATCTCTTTCTCTCGGTAAAGCGGGGCAATGCGTGTAGACAAATCCATTGCCTTGCTGTTAAGCGATTTTATCTCAACGTTCACTTTTTTATCGGGCAGTTCGACTGTTGCCTTGCCATAACCCGTCATTGACTGTATCATAATGCTTCTTAAGTTTTGCGCAAAATTACACGATTATTTTAAATACTGAAAATAATCATGTATTTTTGTCTGCTGATTAAAAGATTAGAAACTATGTCATGTATCTTACATATTGAGACGTCTACTTCCGCCTGCTCGGTGGCAGTCAGCGAAGACGGACAAAACGTATTTACAAAAGAAGACCTGAACGGCCCATCGCACGCCGTTTCATTGGGAGTATTTGTCGAAGAAGCCCTGTCGTTTGCCGACAGCCATGCCATGCCGCTCGATGCGGTAGCCGTCAGCTGTGGCCCGGGCTCGTACACCGGCCTGCGTATCGGTGTGTCCATGGCCAAAGGCGTGTGCTACGGACGTGACCTGAAACTCATCGGCCTGCCTACGCTGAAGGTACTTAGTGTCCCCGTGCTGCTCTATCACGACGAGTTGCCCGACGACGCCCTGCTGTGCCCCATGATCGACGCCCGCCGCATGGAAGTTTATGCCGCCATTTACGACCGCGCCCTCAGACCCGTGCGCGACATTGCCGCCGACATTGTGGACGAAAACTCGTACACGGAATTTCTGAACGAACATCCTGTATACTTCTTCGGCGACGGAGCCGCCAAGTGCAAGGAGAAGATAACTCATCCCAACGCGCACTTCCTTGACGACATCCGTCCGCTGGCCAGCATGATGTTTCCGCTAGCCGAAAAAGCTATAGCCGAACAGGACTTCAAGGACGTAGCCTACTTCGAACCCTTCTACCTGAAAGAGTTCGTGGCCAGCATGCCCAAAAAGCTGCTGTAAGCCGACGCCGTGAAAGAAAAAGACATTACCCAACGTCAATTATCCATTAACAAAATGCAATATAACACTCAACAGAAACGGATGCCTCTTCCCGAATACGGACGCAGCATCCAGAACATGGTAGACCACGCTCTGACCATCGAGAACCGTGCCGAGCGCCAACGCTGTGCCAACACCATCATCAACATCATGGGAGGTATGTTCCCGCACTTGCGCGACGTGCCCGACTTCAAGCACAAGCTTTGGGATCACCTGGCCATCATGTCCGACTTCAAGCTCGACATCGATTATCCTTTCGAAGTCATCCGCAAGGACAAGCTGGACAACAAACCCGAGCCCGTTCCCTACCCCAACACCAAGATACGCTACCGCCACTACGGACGCACGCTGGAAATACTGATCCAGAAAGCTTGCGAATTTCCCGAAGGCGACGAGAAGCGCAATCTGGTAGCCCTGATCTGCAACCACATGAAGAAGGACTACATGACGTGGAACAAGGACACGGTAGACGACCGCAAGATAGCCGAAGATCTTTTAGAACTGTCGAACGGAAAACTGCAAATGACCGACGACATCGTACGCCTGATGGCCGAACGCATCGAGCAGAACTACCGTCCCAACAAGGCTAATAATAACAACAACCGGAACAACAATAACAACCGGAACAATAATAAACGGAAATACTAAAATACCCTGCAACACCATGGCATCATTTGTAATAGAAGGAGGTCACAGACTTTCGGGCGACATCTATCCCCAGGGAGCCAAAAACGAGGTACTGGAGATTATCTGCGCCACTCTGCTCACACCCGAGGAAATCATCGTGCACAACGTCCCCGATATTCTGGACGTCAACAATCTGATTCAACTGATGCGCGACATGGGCGTCACCGTGTCCAAGCAAGGAATAGATACTTACAGCTTCAAAGCCGAGAACGTCGACTTGGACTATCTGGAAAGTGATGCCTTTCTGAAGAAATGCTCCAGTCTGCGTGGCTCTGTCATGCTGGTAGGTCCCATGGTGGCACGATTCGGCAGAGCGTTGATTTCCAAACCCGGAGGCGACAAGATAGGACGCCGCCGACTGGACACACACTTCATCGGCATACAGAACCTGGGCGCCGACTTCACCTATAACGACAAGCGCGAAATCTTCGAGATTACCGCCCGCGAGTTGAAAGGCACCTACATGCTGCTCGACGAAGCGTCCGTCACCGGTACCGCCAACATCGTCATGGCTGCCGTGCTGGCCAAAGGCAAAACAACCATTTACAACGCAGCATGCGAGCCTTACGTACAACAGCTGTGCCGCATGCTGAACCGTATGGGGGCCAGGATAAAAGGCATTGCCTCGAACCTGCTCACCATCGAAGGCGTAGAAGAGCTGCACGGAACGGAACACACCGTACTGCCCGACATGATCGAAGTGGGTAGCTTCATCGGAATGGCTGCCATGACAGGAAGCGAACTGACCATCAAAAACGTGTCGCACCAGAATCTGGGCATTATTCCCTACAGCTTCCGCCGACTGGGCATCCAGATGGAGCAACGGGGCGACGACATCTACATTCCTGCTCAGGACAGTTACGAAATAGAATCATTCATCGACGGCTCCATCATGACCATTGCCGATGCCACGTGGCCGGGACTTACTCCTGACCTTCTCAGTGTGATGCTTGTAGTAGCCACACAGGCCAAAGGCAGTGTACTCATCCACCAGAAGATGTTCGAAAGCCGTTTGTTCTTTGTGGACAAACTGATAGACATGGGAGCGCAAATCATCCTTTGCGACCCGCATCGCGCCGTTGTCATCGGTCACAACCACAACTTTAAGCTGCGCGGAGGCAATCTGACTTCACCCGACATCCGGGCAGGTATCGCCCTGCTGATAGCAGCCATGAGTGCCGATGGCATCAGCCGCATCCACAACATCGAACAGATAGACCGCGGCTACCAGAACATCGAAGGACGACTCAATGCACTGGGAGCACGGATAACGAGAATATAAACAATATGATCAAACGAGAAGAAGTATATAAAATAGGTATATTCAACAAGCCCCACGGCATCCACGGCGAATTGCAGTTCACCTTCAGTGACGACATCTTCGACCGTGTGGAAGCAGAATACATCATCTGCCTGTTGGACGGCATCCTCGTACCCTTCTTCATCGAAGAGTACCGCTTCCGTTCGGACACCACAGCCCTGATGAAACTCGAAGGAATCGATACCGCCGAACGGGCACGCATGTTCACCAACGTAGAGGTCTACTTCCCCATAAAACATGCTGAGCAGGTTGCGCCGGACGAACTGACGTGGAACTACTTCGTAGGCTTCCGCATGGAAGAAATACACCACGGACATTTGGGTGAAGTAACCGATGTGGACGACTCTACCCTCAACACCCTCTTCATCGTAGACCGCCAGGGTGAGGAACTGCTCATTCCTGCACAGGAAGACTTTATCGTCGACATCGACCAGCAGCATAAAGTCATTACGGTAGACTTGCCGCAAGGCCTGCTGAACCTTGACGAAGCAGAAGAGAAATAAAACGAGAAAAGCCTGGTTTACAAAAAAACAATACTGAATAAACAGGATCGAATCATGATAAAGAAAAACAGGAAACGAAGAAAAGCCTTTTGGAAAGACATCAAATTCAAGTACAAACTGACCGTCATCAACGAGAATACGCTGGAAGAGGTCTTCGGTTTGCACGTGTCCAAACTGAACGGCATCTCCGTACTGCTTTCCGTACTTACCGTCCTGTTTCTGATTGCTGCCCTCATCATAGCTGCCACACCTCTACGCAACTATTTGCCTGGTTATATGAACAGTGAGGTCCGTGCACAGGTTGTAGAAAACACCTTGCGGGTAGACTCCCTACAGCTATTGGTCAACCAGCAGAACCTCTACATCATGAACATCCAGGACATCTTTCTGGGAAAAATCAAAGCCGACACCGTACGTTCCATGGACTCACTGGCCATTCTCCGCGAGGACTCGCTGATGGAACGCACCCAACGCGAAACCGACTTCCGCAAACAGTATGAAGAGGCCGAAAAGTACAACCTGACCAACATCACCGCTCACACCGAAGCCGATGGACTGATCTTCTACCGCCCCACCCGTGGTATGATTTCGGCCAAGTTCGATGCCGAACAGCAACACTTCGGCACCGACATTGCCGCCAATCCCGGTGAAAGCGTTTTGGCTACCCTCGACGGCACGGTCATACTGAGCACTTATACCACCGAAACAGGGTACATGATAGCCATACAACACAGCCAGGAGTTCGTTTCAATATATAAGCATTGTGGTTCGCTGCTCAAGAAAAGCGGCGATAAGGTGAAAGGCGGCGAAGCCATTGCACTGGTAGGAAATACCGGGCAATTGACTACTGGCCCGCATCTGCACTTCGAGCTGTGGCACAGAGGCAGGGCCGCCGACCCGGAATTATTCATTGTATTCTAAACCGAACAACTGAAATATACATTATATATAAGTATAGAGAAATACTCAAAAAACGAATCTGAAAATGATAAAGAAACAGATAGCCATATTAGGTTCTACCGGCTCCATCGGGACACAAGCCCTGCAAGTCATCGAAGAGCACCCCGACAAATACGAGGCCTATATACTGACGGCCAACAACCGTGTCGAGGAACTCATCGCACAGGCACGCAAGTTCATGCCCGAAGCTGTCGTCATAGCCAACGAATCGAAATACCCCCGACTGAAAGAAGCACTGGCCGACCTGCCCATCAAGGTATATGCCGGCGAAGAAGCACTCTGCCAGATTGTTGCCGAAAAGCCTGTTGACATGGTACTGACTGCAATGGTAGGCTATGCAGGACTGAAACCTACCATCAATGCCATCCGTGCCCGCAAAACCATTGCACTGGCCAACAAGGAAACACTCGTCGTGGCTGGCGAACTGATCAACGACCTGGCACGCATGAACCGTACCTCCATTCTTCCTGTCGATTCGGAACACTCAGCCGTGTTCCAGTGTCTGGCTGGCGAAAATGGGAATGCCATCGAGAAAGTGATTCTGACAGCATCAGGAGGCCCCTTCCGCACGTTCACCCACGAACAACTCAAATCCGTAACCAAAGAACAGGCTCTGCACCACCCCAACTGGGAAATGGGTGCCAAAATAACCATCGACTCTGCTTCGATGATGAACAAAGGTTTCGAAGTGATAGAGGCCAAATGGTTGTTCGGTGTACGCCCTGATCAGATAGAAGTAGTGGTACATCCGCAATCGGTCATCCACAGCATGGTACAGTTCGAGGACGGAGCCGTAAAAGCACAGCTCGGCATGCCCGATATGCGCCTGCCCATCCAGTATGCTTTCTCCTATCCCGACCGCCTGCACGCCTCGTTCCCCCGCCTGGACTTCACGAAATGCACGGAGTTGACGTTCGAACAACCCGACACCACCCGCTTCCGCAACTTAGCCTTGGCTTACGAAGCTTTGCATCGTGGCGGAAACATGCCTTGCATTGTCAACGCAGCCAACGAAGTGTGCGTAGCAGCCTTCCTGCACGACCGCATCTCCTTCCTCGGCATGAGCGAGGTGATTGAAAAGACCATGACAAGTGTATCTTTCATCAGCAAGCCTACCTACGAAGACTATGTAGCCACCGATGCCGAAGCAAGGCGGGTGGCAGAAGAAATAATAAGAAAATGAGTTCATAAACTCAAGAATCTTAAAACCCCAAAAATCATAAACTTAAAAACTTACAAACTCAGATTAAATGGAAACATTCTTGATTCGTGCCCTGCAACTGATTATGAGCCTTTCGTTGCTCGTCGTCATACACGAAATGGGGCACTTCCTCTTTGCCCGCCTCTTCAAGACACGAGTGGAAAAGTTCTGCCTCTTCTTCGACCCCTGGTTCACGCTGTTTAAGTTCAAACCTAAGAACAGCGAAACAGAATACGGTATCGGCTGGCTGCCTTTGGGTGGTTATGTCAAGATAGCCGGTATGATAGACGAGTCAATGGATACCGAACAGATGAAGCAACCCATGCAGCCATGGGAGTTTCGCGCCAAACCGGCATGGCAACGACTGCTCATCATGGTGGGAGGTGTGTTGTTCAACTTCTTGCTGGCCCTGTTCATCTACTCCATGATACTCTTTGCCTGGGGTGACTCTTACATTCCCGTACAGAAAGCCCCGCTCGGTATGGACTTCAACGAAACGATGCATCAGGCAGGCTTCCGCGACGGTGATGTATTAATCTCGGCCGACGGCGTACCCTTCGAGCGTATGGGTAGTGATCTGCTGACTGCTATTGTTGATGCCCGCCAGGTGACTGTATTGCGCGACGGCAAAGAAGCATCTGTCTACATTCCCGAGAACCTAATGGACCGCCTGCTGGCCGACAGTACACGCTTTGCCGACTTCCGCTATCCGTTTGTTATCGACAGTGTCGTAGCCGGACGTCCTGCCGCACTGGCCGGACTTCAACCGGGCGACAGCATCACCCAACTGGACGGACGAAACATTGCCTATTTCGACTTTAAGGAAGAAATGATGAATCGCCAAAAGGACGGACAAGCCTCACACGATATTCGTCTGACCTATGTACGTAACGGCGTTACTGATACCCTCAGCCTGACAACCGATTCACTTTACGAAATCGGAATTACGGCTGAAATGCGTACCGCACGTCTGTTGCCGATAGTACAGAAAGAATACTCGTTCTTCTCTTCATTCCCCGCCGGAGTAGCTTTGGGTATCAACACACTGAAAGGCTACGTAGGCCAAATGAAGTATCTCTTCTCCAAGGAAGGAGCCAAGCAACTGGGTGGCTTCGGAACCATCGGCAGTATCTTCCCCGCTACATGGGATTGGCATCAGTTCTGGTACATGACAGCTTTCCTCAGTATCATTCTGGCCTTTATGAACATTCTGCCTATCCCAGCCTTAGATGGTGGACACGTTCTGTTCCTGCTCTATGAAATTGTAGCACGCCGCAAACCGAGCGACAAGTTCATGGAACACGCACAGATGGTGGGTATGTTCCTGCTCTTTGCCCTGCTCCTTTGGGCTAACTTCAACGACGTACTGAGATTCTTATTCTAAAAGAAGCTCGTATAAAATAAAAAGGATTGCACGTACACATGGCACAGTCATGTATAATGGCGTGCAATCCTCCCTTTAACTCGCCATACTTTGAAAATACACCTACTTCAAACGTGGCCTTTATCTGGTAACAAAAATCAATAGTTATGATACACCTTATTTCCTTACCTAAACATATCTTTCCTTTCCTACTATTGATTCTTTTAGCAAACATCCGTTACAATTTACATGCTAACGAGCTACAATTCAACCCCTTGAATTCTTCATCCTTACCGACCAACGAGGTGCGGAATTTGTATCAGGACAATGATGGCTACATCTGGATTTCGACCTATAACGGCTTACTGCGCTTTGATGGCTATTCCAACATAATCTATCGTCCTAATGGAATCGATCCCACACACAACATAAACGGTTTTGTAAACATCGTATCTGAGGACAACAATCACAACCTATGGATAGGTACAAACAATGGCTTGTACGTACTTGACAAACACCAGGGCACTATTGAAAAAATCATCTCTCCCCTCCTCCAAGTAAGCCATATTGAAGCCTTGGAATGTACCAGTAAAGGAGAAATATGGGTAGGAGCCAATAAGGGTATTTTCAGGAAAAGGGCAGGAAGTAATACTTTTGAATTATGTGATTCACAGATTCAAGAAACAAATAGTCCGTATTTTGATGTCAAATCCATCATTGAGGACTCCAACGGAAACATATGGATAGGAACGTGGGCTCAAGGGTTACTTCGTTACGATCCGAAAAGCGACCGATTCTATACCTACAGAAACATCAACCCGTCACAATCAGCACATACCTTATTCGAAGACAACAAAGGTAATATATGGATAGGGACATGGCGACATGGCCTGATCAAAATGGAAAATCCATACGACATGGATAACTATAGTCTTAAACACTTCAAACATGAAGAAAACCGGGAAGAAAGTCTGTGCGATAATATCATATATACAATCACACAAGACCGTAATACCGGAAAATTATGGATTGGTGCACGTAGCGGGCTCAGTATCCTTGAATCGGAAACCGGAAACGGTACATTCAGCAACTATCTGCCCAACAAAGGGAAGAATCCATTACCTTTCAATGAAGTCAATGCCTTACTATACAGCCGGGACGGACTCATGTGGGTTGGTATGCTTGAAGGAGGTGTCTATACTGTAAACACCAGAAAAAAACTGTTCAACTATGACCCGATTGCCCCATTACTACAACGTTTTCCCACCAGTTCGGTACGCAGTGCTTTTCCTGCAAGCGAACAATCCATTTATATGGGGATTATGGGATACGGACTTATTGAATACAACGTTGCCGAACAGAAAGTAATACATTACAAGCAACATCCAGCATTCAGTCATCTTCCCTATATATCGACTGTCAACGATATAATCCGCCTGTCCGATGGGACCTTCTGCTTTGCTACGTGGGATGACGGAATATGGTTATACAACGGTAAAGAAACAAAAGTTGTCAATACGCAAACACATCCTGCTCTGACAGATATATGCATCTATTCGTTGTTGGAAGATAAACGCGGCAATTTATGGATCGGAACACGAACCGGATTGTGTATGCTCGATACGCAAGGGAAAATGTGGACCATAGACATGCTTATCCCCAACGAAAAACAAGCATCGGCACAAGTTCCTATTTTCAAAATAGTAGAAGACAAAAACAGTAATATATGGATAGCTACTCCCAACAATGGTATTTGGCGTCTGGCATACGATGGTAATAAATACAGTGGGAAAATTTATGCAGCCTCGCATAACAACTCTCAATCGGTAGGTGCCATGACGATGTGTGTCGACAGCCATAACCAAATATGGGCAGGCACTAACGGAAACGGGCTTGATCTGTATGACGAGAAAACTGACCGTTTCCTGTCCGTGTTCAATGAACAATTCGAACCGGGCGATGTCGTGTTTTCAATGATTGAAGACAATTCAGAAGGACTGTGGCTGACCACCAATACCAAAATGTATCACATTAATATTAACCATATTGATGCTGCACATATTCATACCCATACCATGGAGGAAGGATTACAAGACCATATATTCAACCGTAATGCCTGTTTCAAGAAAGAAGACGGCACCTTATACTTCGGAGGTGCACGAGGACTGAACAGCTTCCGTCCGGATCAGATCAGCTACGACAACACTTCCTATCCAGTTGTTATTACCGACCTGCAAATACACAATACCTCCATCCGGCATTTACCTCAGGCTGAAGTAGAAAAAATACTCAACGCCCCATTGGATTATGCCACGCATATCGTACTACCTTACGATAAAAACAATTTCAGTCTCGACTTTTCAATACTGAGCTATATCAATCCGCAACTTAACAAATACAAATATCAACTGGAAGGATACGACCCTAAATGGATTTCGACCAATGCCCGCCGTCATTTTGCCTACTATAACAATCTACCGGCCGGCACTTATATATTTAAAGTAAAAGGGGCTAATCCCAATGGAAACTGGTCGGATCAGGAACGCAGCATCCATATCACCATTCTTCCTCCACCCTGGTTGTCCTGGTGGGCCTATTGTCTGTACATTCTACTGGCCATAGGCATATTTGTATACCTTTATATCACGATACGAAAACGTATGCTGATGAGACGTGCTATCGAAATGGGGAAACTGCAACGGCAGAAACTTGAAGAAGTGAACCATGCCAAACTGCAATTCTTCACCAATATTACCCACGAATTGCTTACTCCTCTTTCGGTCATACAAGCTTCGGTAGAAGAACTGAATTTGCAATATCCACGTATGAAAAGCCAGCTAAGAGGTATATCTGACAACTCCATGCGCCTCATCAGGCTTATACAGCAAATTCTGGAGTTCCGGAAAGTAGAAAATGCCAAGCAACAACTGCGTGTATCCGAAGGCAACATCACCCTGTTCATCAAACGTTCAGTCATAGCTTTCACTCCGCTCGTCCGGAAAAAGAAGCTATACATCGCATTAGAAAACTTCGACACTCCCTGTACGGGTTATTTCGATTCGGACAAGCTTGACAAGATACTTTATAATCTGTTGTCTAATGCGGCCAAATACACTCTCGAAGGAGGAACAATCACCTTAAAACAAAGTATTGATCCTAACAGCCAGCGTTATACATTCAGTATAAACAACCCGGGAACACCTATTCCCGCAGAGAAAATGCACCATCTTTTCGAACGTTTTTACGAAGGAGAGTACCGCAAATTCCATACTATAGGTACCGGAATAGGATTATCGCTTACCAAAGACTTAGTCAAACTGCATCACGGCGATATCCGCGTAACTAGCACCTTGGAAGAAGGCACCACATTCACCGTAGAAATTCCTTTCGATCGCAATACCTTCAGTAATGAAGAGATAGACGACACACTAAACAACTATCTGGATGCCGAAACTGAAAACCTAGGCCACGAAGAGGCAGATACCTTGGAAGATAGAGAGGATAACATTCCCTCATCGCCCAACCATAATATACATGTACTATTGGCCGAAGACAACGAAGAATTGCGGAAGAGTATGGCAAGGATATTGTCGGCACATTTCCTTATATCAGAAGCAAAAGATGGTCGGGAAGCATGGCAGATGATCGGACAAGAAAAAATAGACTTAGTAGTGACCGACATCATGATGCCCGAAATCAACGGTATAGAGCTGTGCAAACAAATAAAATCGACATTCGAAACAGCCCATATTCCCGTCATCCTGATTACTGCACGCATCAGCGATACCAACCGTGTAGAAGGATACGAAGCCGGTGCCGACGGCTACATCTGCAAGCCGTTAAAGATATCGGTACTTACCGCCAAAATAAACAACTTACTCAAAAAACAAGAATTAGGAAAAAACAACGATGCACGCAAAAAACTGGTATTCGAAGCCAAAGAAGTCGACTATACACCACAAGATGAAGAATTCCTGAAAAAAGCACTGGATATCGTAAACAGCCATTTGGACGACCAACAATTCGATACCACTGTTTTCACCAACGAAATGGGTATGGCACGTACTACCTTCAACGAAAAAATGAAGCAACTGGCCGGAGTAACCCCTGCCGTATTCATATCAAACGTACGTATGCAGGCAGCTTTCCGACTGATACAGGAAAACAAAAAAATGAGAATATCGGAACTTGCCTATAGCGTAGGCTTCAACGACCCGAAATATTTCAGTCTCTGCTTCCGCAAAAAATTCGGCATATCACCCAAAGACATGAAAAGCGAAGGAGAAAAAACGAACGAAGAATAAGCAGTCTTGCATTCCAATACAATAACGCCCTTGCAGCAGCCCAGTCTGAGGAATGCATCCGACTACAAATTAACTCCCAAAAGGTAGAATAACTACCGGAAAAGGTCGAAAAAACGTCAATCACCCTTTTCTGGCAGTTATTCGACCTTTCATTTTGCTCATTAATATACTTTTGCAGCAACAATTCATTTTAATCTTAAAAAACAATATTATGAACAGTAAAATTCTAACCGAAAGCAAAGCCTTAGGATTATTACTATTAGCGCTTTGCTTCTTCATCTCCCCGATGAATCTGTTTGCAAGTACCCAACAATCCGGAAACTATCGCGTAACCGGTATCGTAAAAGACGCCACTGGTGAAAGTATCATAGGTGCCAGCGTTTTGGAAAAAGGTACTAACAATGGTATCATTACCGACATCGACGGTAACTTCTCACTTTCAGTTACTCCCAATTCTACATTGGTTATTTCTTTTATAGGATATGCAACTCAGGAATTTGCTATTAACAAAGACAACATGCAACTGAACGTCATCCTGAAAGAAGACTCCAAAATGATTGACGAAGTGGTTGTCGTAGGTTACGGCGTACAGAAGAAAGAAAACCTGACCGGTTCGGTTGCAGCTGTCAACTTCAACGATGTTGCCAACATGCCAGTTGCCAATACAGCCAACATGCTGCAAGGCCGCTTGCCAGGTGTGATGCTGACCGGTAACGGTGCGCAAGCCGGTAAAGATAATCCGGAAATCCGCGTGCGTGGTGTCGGAACTTTGGGAGATGCCAGCAAGAACAATCCTATGGTATTGATTGATGGTGTAGAAAGCTCAATCAGTCAAATCTCCGAACTGGCTGCCGAAGATATCGAAAGCGTATCCGTGCTGAAAGATGCTGCCTCAGGAGCCATCTACGGTGTACGTGCTGCCAATGGTGTAATCCTTATTACTACCAAACGCGGTGAAGAGCAGAAACCGACTGTCAGCTATTCAGGAAGCATTGCCCTCCAACAGGCTACCGTACTGCCCGATTACGTTAACTCTTACGAATGGGCTCAGATGTACAACGAATGCAACCCCGGTAAAGCCTATACTCCCGAAATGCTCGAAGCATTGCGTACAGGTTCCGACCCTGACCACTTTGCCAATACCGACTGGGCAGGAGAGATGTTCCGTACCGCTCCCATGCACCAACACCATCTGTCTGTTTCTGGCGGAAGCAAAAACGTACATTACATGTTCTCTACGCAATACTTCAAACAAGAAGGTATTCTGAAAAACACAGCTAACCAACGATTCAATTTCCGTTCGAACATCGATGCACAACTGGGCATTGTAAAGATTGGTTTGAACCTTTCAGGCAGCCGTCAGAGCATCGACGAGCCGACTACTTCGGTTACAGGTGAAGGTTTGATGAGATACCTGACTTGGTTTACACGTCCTACCGTTCCCGTACAATACTCCAACGGTCACTATGGTTATGTAGACGGCAACTCGGCCATCGGTCAGTCTGTATTCAAGAACCCCATCTACGCTTTGAACAATGGTTACAAAGACAATAAAAACTATCGTTTCGACGGTAAATTCTTCGGCGAAATCGACCTGTATAAAGGTTTGAAGTTCCGCTCCAGCCTTGCATATAAATTCTATATGAACGATGTTACCACCTTCAACCCCAGAAGCCTGGCTATCTACAACGCTGAAGGTGAGGAACTGGCTCCTGCCGGTACACAAAACACATTGACCGATTATCACTATCTGGAAACCAGCTATATCAACGAAAACATTCTAACCTATAACAATACTTTCGGCAAGCACGAAATCGGTGTATTGCTGGGACACTCTATTCAGGGCACACGCTGGGACAAGATGCAAGGAAGCAAACAAGGCTTTCCTACCGACAACATCTACGAAATGGACGGCGGTACACAAAACGACAAGGTAACCGGTTCTGCTGAAGAAACGACTCTGCAATCTTTCTTCGGACGCCTCAACTACAACTACGACGGACGTTACCTGTTTGAAATGAACATCCGTCGCGACGGTTCTTCACGCATGCCGAAGAGCAACCGTTATGCTACTTTCCCCTCGTTCTCGGGTGCATGGCTTATTTCGAACGAAAGCTTTATGCAAGACATCAATTGGCTGAGTTCATTGAAGCTACGTGCCAGCTGGGGTAAATTGGGTAACCAGGAAATCGGTAACTACGCTTATACATCTACCCTCTCGGCACAAGGAAGCTACTACTTCGGCGATACGAAATATGTAGGTATGAAGACTTCCAAGATAGCTAACGAAAACATCAAGTGGGAAACCACTACTATCACCGATTTCGGTCTCGACGCATCATTCTGGCAAAGCCGTATCAACATCGTATTCGACTGGTACGACAAGACCACTTCCGACATCTTGCTGCAGTTGCCTATGCCGGGCATCTTCCTGGGCTCTTTGGGTGCTCCTTATCAGAATGCCGGTAAGGTTCGCAACCGCGGTTGGGAATTTGCAGCCAACTATTTCGATCAGAAAGGTGACTGGAGTTGGCAAGCTGGCTTCTCACTGGCAGGTGTAAAGAACGAAATCATGGATATGAACGGTCTGGAAAGCATTAGCGGCAGCACCATCAACCGCGAAGGCGAAGCAATCGGCTCTTACTACGCATGGAAAGCAATCGGCATTTACCGCACCGAAGCTGACCTGAACCGTACCAACTCAAGAGGCCAAGTCATCAAACAGAATGGACAGGCTCCGCAATTGGGTGACCTTATGTATGAAGACTTCAACGATGACGGCGATATCACCGATGCCGACCGTCAGATCATCGGTAATCCGTTCCCGAAACTGCAGTATTCTTTTAACTTAGGTTTCACTTACAAGAATCTGGATGTAACAACCTTCTGGCAAGGTGTAGCCGGCCTGAACCGCTTCAACTGGGACGAAACGACTATCTCGAACGGTGGTAACAAGACATCACGCTGGCTCGACCGCTGGTCGCCCGAGAACCCCAACGGCAGCATGCCACGCATGGGCGGAACCATCAACAACACGATGTCTTCTTTCTGGCTGACCAAAGGTGACTACCTGCGCCTGAAGAACATTGAAATTGGTTATACCTTCAAAAAAGAAGCATGGATGAACAAAATCGGCGTACAAAGCCTGCGTCTCTACCTGGCCGGTACCAACCTGCTGACCTTCACTTCACTGGACGACTACGATCCTGAAAAGCAAAGCGGAGATACACGCAATGACGTTCACCCCAACACCAAGACTTACTCATTCGGTATTAATGTTAAATTCTAAAACTATTTGAACACCATGAAACTAATTAATAAATACATAAGTTTGGCACTCCTTTCCGGTGCCATGATGAGCTCCTGTTCAGACAGCTTCCTGCAAAAGGACTCACTGACCGAATCATCCTCTTCTACCTTCTGGCAGACATCCAACGATGCCATGATGGCTCTGGCCGCCTGCTACGATGCCCTCCAGAGCAACCAGCTCTACAACTCCGACCAGTATACCTTCGGTCCGTTGTATATGGAATGCATCAGCGACAACGGCGGACACTTCAACTGGAGCGGCTGGATCGAAGGTTACGACGTAGCCATGGGTATCCAAAACCCCAGTTCCTGGGTATTCAGCGACTATTGGAAGGCTAACTACGAAGTCATCAGCCGTTGCAACACACTGATTGCCAACATCGATCGGGTAGACATGAGCGAAACGGAGAAGACGCGCTACAAAGCAGAAGCTACCGTGCTCCGTGCCCTTATCTATACCAACCTGACCATGACTTATCAGGACGTGCCTTACCTGACCGAACCCCTGACCCTCGAAAGCCCCAGCAAGGAAAAGAGCAAACGGGCCGACATCGTAAACAATGTTATCACCGACCTGAAAGCCTGTGTAAACAGCCTGCCTGAAAAAGCTGACTTGGGACGTCTGACACGCGGCGCCGGATACGCTATCCTCGGTCGTCTGGCCCTCTACAACGAGAAGTGGGACGAAGCCATCAGCGCCTATCGCGAAGTGATGAAGCTGGGCTACAGCCTGCATCCAAAATACAGCGAACTGTTCACTCAAGCCGGACAGACTTCACCCGAAATTATCTTCTCCGTACGTTACGAAGGACCGGGTATGAGCGAAGGAGCTTCGTTCAACGCCCACTGGAATACACCTGGTGAATTCATCAACGGCACCATCGACCTGGCCGACGACTATTACCTGACTGACGGTAAGAAGACAGCCGATACGAACTATGGCGAAATGAAAGACGGAAAACTGGACGTAAGCAAACCCAATGCCGCACACTGGGAGAACCGCGACCCACGTCTCTATGCCACCCTCTTCGTACCCGGCATGAAGTGGAACGGTAAAGGTGGCGAAGGCGCATGGTACGGAGGTGCAGCCGCTTCCCTCTCTACAGTATACGTTATGAAATATTTCGACCCGTCGGACACCAGCAACTCATGGGACAACGGTCAGGACTTCTACGTAGTACGCTATGCCGAAGTACTGCTTTCGCTGGCCGAAGCACTGGTACAGAAAGGTGGATATGACGATGCCGAAGTACGTGGCCTCATCGACGAAGTACGCCAACGCGGCGACGTAAACATGCCGAAGGTAGAAGACGTTGAAGGTACCGGACTGAGCAAGGAAGCATTGCTGGAAGTCATCAAGCACGAACGCCGTGTCGAACTGGCTTTCGAAGGTCTGCGCCTGTTCGACATATACCGCTGGAAGATGCTTGACAAGGCCGTTGCCAACATCGAAAAAGAACGCACCACACTGGGCCTGGCGTATGAAACACGCCAATACAATGGCGAACGCGACTACGTATGGCCCATTCCTACTGCCGAACTCGATTCCAATGAACTGCTCGAACAACACGAGCTTTGGAAATAACCTTTTCAGTTAGCAATAGGTAAATGGAGGATGGCCAGGCTAAAGCATATAATGACAAGGCCTGAGCCATCCTTTTCTTCTTAAACAAAAACCAAGCATATGAAAAAAACAAGGATTCGCTTCGAACAGCATAAATTAACCCTGATAACCGGTCTGCTGATACTGGCATCCTGCATCAGCGGAGGGGTACAGCTGAGTTCGTGCACCGCCGACAGCCATACCGCCTACTACATCGACCCCGTAGCCGGAAACGATGCCAACTCCGGCCGATCGGCCGACAAGGCTTGGCAAAGCCTGAAGAAAGTCAAGGAAATCACCCTTGCTCCCGGCGAACAAGTGTTGCTGAAACGGGGAGCCACCTTCAACGGGCAGCTCGAAATCAACGGAAAAGGTACCCCCGCACAGCCCGTCATCGTAGGAGCCTACGGAGACGAAACACTGCCCAAACCCTGCATTGTAGGCGACGAAACCTCGCTCTATGCCGTACGCATCTTCAATTCGGAATACCTTACCATGCGCGACCTCGAAATCGTAAACACAGGCAAGCAACCCCTGCCCCTGCGTACGGGTCTGAAGATAGAATGCCGTGACTACGGCGTGGCGCACAACATCTGCATCGACGGACTCACCATCCGCGACGTCAACGGGTCGCCCGTCAAGGAACTGGGCGGAGGCAGCGGCATCTACATCGTCAACGAAGGCGAACAGATACGTTCGTGTTTCGACAGCCTCGTCATCCAGAACTGCCACATCATGCGCTGTACGCGTAACGCCATGATCTGGAAAGGCTATTACGACCGCCGCAACTGGTTCCCCAGCAAGCATACCGTAGTGCGCTACAACCTTATCGAAGAAGTGCCCGGCGACGGTATCGTTCCCATCGGTTGCGACAGCACCCTCATCGAGTACAACGTGATGCGCAACTGCCCCGACGTACTGCCCATGACCGAAGCCGCCGCAGGTTTCTGGCCCTGGAGCTGCGACAATACCACGATTCAGTTCAACCACGTCAGCGATCACAAGGCTCCCTGGGACGCACAGGCCTATGACTGCGATTATAACTGTACGAACACCGTCATCCAGTACAACTACAGCCACGACAACTACGGCGGTCTGGTACTGGTATGCGACTCGGGCAACGAACGCGACTACAGCCTGGGCAACCAGCGCAGCATCGTGCGCTACAACATCAGCATCGGCGACGGCATCCGGCCCAAGCCCACCCGTCAGGGTATGTTCTCACCCAGCATCCACATTGCCGGACAGGTAGAGGATACGCGCATCGAGCGCAACATCATCCACGCCAACGTCAAGCCGGGCAAGGACATCGACCGCAGCATGATCGTGTCCGACAGCTGGGATGGCTATGCTGCCCGCACCACCTTCAGCCAGAACATCTTCTACACTGCCGAGCCCTCGCGCTTCGACCTGACCAAGTCCACAGACAACACGTTCAGCGGCAACTGGTACCTGGGCAACTACACCGCCCTGCCCGACGACCCCGAAGCGAAAACCGCCTGTCAGCAGTACGAAGAACAGATACTCTCTGCCGGAAGCGACGGCCGCCACGGCTTAGAGAAGCTGATGAAGCAACGCGACGTATGCGGCACTTCCTTCCTCTTCATCGACAAGGACCGCATCGAGACCTTCTTCGAACAACTGCAATAAATACGTATACCACTAGTCAGGGGCTGCATCCACTTCGGGTGCAGCCCTTATTTCGTTATTCAGTACCGACTACTTGCATTTCCCAAGGAAAAGTTATATCTTAGCTGCTGGGATGTACATCCCGCGTGCCGGGACACACATCCCAAGCCGCGAAATGTACATCCCGGCACGCGAGATGAAAGCAGCGTCAGCAGAAAGACCTATTTACCCCACGGCATACCGGCAAAGCATTCCATGAGTAAGGTCGACCAACTGCCTACCCTGCATAAGTTTAATCCATCACAAGAAAGGACGAAACACCATGGCCGAATATCAGATGCAGGAACTGACCCTGCCCAACGAAGAAGGAAAGAAAGTGACCTACCCGCGCATCAAGCTGTGGGGACAAGTGGACCTGGAGTACCTGGCCCGACACATCAACTACGCCAGTAGCTTCACCCCCGGCGACATCATCGGGCTGGTGCGTGCGCTGACCGAATCCATCGCCTACGAAATGGCGCAAGGACGCTCCGTCAAGATAGACGGACTGGGCATCTTCACCCCCTCGCTCGGGCTGCGCCCGCAGGCCGAAGAGCAACGCGACCTGCGCGAAAGCGAAGGAAAGGAGTACCGCATCAGCGCCGCAAGCATCTACCTGCGCGACATCAACTTCCGCGCCGACAAGGAACTCATCCAGCAAACCGGACAAAAGTGCCACCTGAGCAAGTCGGAATGGAAAGCACGCCGCTCCTCGCAACGCTATACTGCCGAACAACGTCTGCAACTGGCTCAGGACTACTTGAAGGAGAACCCTATGCTGCGAGTAAAGGACTATTGCGCCCTGACCGGCCTGCTGCGCAATGCCGCCGCCAGCGAGCTGAAGCGATGGAGCGAAACGCCCGGCAGCGGCATCGGCCACATGGGCACAGGCAGCCACAAAGTCTACGTCCGGAAAGAAAACGGATAACCGATCATTAACCATTCACCATTAATCATTCATCACTGCATGAAAAAGACAACTGCTACCCTGGCCGCCGTCCTGCTGTGCGGAGCGACGGCCCTTCAGGCCCAGTCGTGGAAGCCCCTCGAACAGACGGCTCTACAGGACGAAGCCTACGCCCGACACGATTGCGTCAACCTGCTGGACAGCACCAGCGTCACAGTACAACCCACCGGACAAGGTTCGTTCGCCGTGTGCCGCGCCGTCAAGGTGCAGACACCTGCCGGTGCCCTGCGCCAACGCGTGCTGAAGTACGACTACGACCCGCTGACAGCCGCCGCCCGCTTCCGTCGGGTCACCATCCACCATGCCGACGGCACGAAGACCGAAGTGGACGTAACGAAAACCCAGGACTACGCCGCCCCCGCCCGTGCCATCTACTGGGGTGCACGCCAGATTATGATTGAGCTGGGACAGCTGAAGCCCGGCGACATCATCGACTACGAGATTGACAAGAAAGGATTCACCTACGCCCTGCTGGCCGATATGCCGCAAGAGGACGATGACTCACGTTTCATCCCGCCCATGCGTGGCCAGTTCTACGACATCGTACCCTTCTGGAGCAGCGACCCGACGGTACGCAAGGTCTACCGCGTCAGCCTGCCCGCTGACAAGGACATGCAGTTCCAGTTCTACCAAGGCAGCTGCGCCTCGTCAATGCGCTACGAGGACGGACGCAAAGTCTACACCTTCGCCTCGGACGGTCTGATGCCCTTCCGGCGCGAGCCGAACATGGTGGACTTCTACGACGCTGCCCCCAAACTGATGATGTCCACCACTGCCGACTGGCGTGACAAGTCGCGCTGGTTCTACGGCGTCAACGAAGACTACGGCAGCTTCACCGCCATCCCCGAAGCCCAGCGCAAGGTGGACGAACTGATACGCGGCAAGAAGACCGACCTGGAGAAGATAGCCGTACTGACCCACTGGGTGGCCGACAACATCCGCTACGCCGGCATCAGCATGGGCAAGGGCGAAGGCTTCACCCTGCACAACCTGAAAATGAACTATACCGACCGCTGCGGTGTGTGCAAAGACATTGCCGGTACGCTTATCGCCTTCCTGCGCATGGCGGGCTTCGAAGCCTATCCGGCCATGACGATGGCAGGCAGCCGCGTAGAGACCATCCCTGCCGACCACTTCAACCACTGCGTAGCCGTGGTGCGCCTGCAGGACGGCACACTGATGCCCCTCGACCCCACATGGGTACCCTTCTGCCGTGAGCTGTGGAGCAGTGCCGAGCAACAACAGAACTACCTGCCGGGCACACCCGAAGGCACCGACCTCTGCCTGACACCCGTCTCTGCCCCCGAGAATCACTACGTACGCATCAACGCCGACAACCGCCTTTCTGCCGACGGCACCCTGCGAGGCAGCTTCACCATCGAAGCCGAAGGACAGAGCGACAGCAACATACGCCGCATCTTCACCACCGGCTTCCAAAGCGAATGGCAGAACACCATGGAACGCCAACTGCTCAACGTTTCGCCCAAGGCACGTCTCCTGAGTGTGGACTACGGACGCAATCCGAAAGACTATCAGAAGGCCCCCATCCGCATCACTTTCCGCTACGAAATACCCGACTATGCCATGAAAACGGACGAGGACGGAATGGTCTTCAAGCTGTTTGTGATGAACAACCTCTACACGCAAGTGATGTCCTATCTGCGCATCGACACCAATCTGGAGACACGCCAATATGGCTTCAAGGACGGCTGTTCGCGCCTGGTAGAACTGAACGAAACACTGCGCCTGCCCGACCACTACCTGCTGAAAGGAAAACAGTCGACGGAAACGACCGAAAATACAGTAGGAGCAGCCGCCAGTTTCGAGGGCAACATCAAAGGAGAGGGCAACCTCGTAACGGTAAAGACCACCCTCAAGCTGAACAAACGTGTGTACGAAGCATCCGACTGGTTCTCTTTCCGCAAAGCTGTCAACATGGCCAAGAGTTACAACCGCTACTTCGTTGCCAAAAAGAGATAATAACAATGTCCACCAATAAATCCAAGTGAATCAAATGAAAACAATCCATCTATATATAGGTGTACTTGCTCTGCTCCTGTCCGTGACCCTCACTGCACAGGCAGCCTCCGAAGCCCGCTTCGGCAAACTGTCGAAGACCTACACCTTGCACGCCGACGGCAGTCAAGAACTCCGCGTGCAGAAAGAACTGACCCTCTACACCCACGCTGCCATGAACAGCCTCTACGGCGAAACGTTCATCGTCTACGATCCGCAATACCAGCAGCTCGAAATACACGATTCGTACACGCGGCAGAAGGATGGTACCGTCATCCGTACCCCCGACAACGCCTTTGTCGAAGTGTTGCCCTCCGCAGCCGCCAATGCTCCGGCCTACAATCGGCTGAAAGAAATGGTAGTAGTACATACTGGCCTGGAGCTGGGTGCCACCATTTATTTAGATTACTCTATCAAGAGCCGTGCCGGCTATCTACCCGAACTGGATATCTGTTGCCCGGTGAAGGAACTGTCGCCCATCGACGAGTTCACCTGCCGCATCGAAGTTCCCGAAGACAAGACACTGCACTATGAATTGCTGAATGCCTCCGCCCGTCCGGCAGAAGCAAACAAAGATGGCATGAAATCCGTCACCTGGAAACTGAAAAACGTAGAGCCGCGCCCCTACTCTTACCCTTCACTGCGAGGCAGTCTGGGCATGGTGCAGCAGGTAGCTTCCGGCATGATGCCTGTTATCATGGCTTCCACATGGGCAAGCTATGCCGACGCACTGAAGTCACTTGCCCAGCAGTTCACCCCCGGCGACCGCACAGTCATTGAAGCCCAACTGAACGAACTGAAGCAGGCAGCACAGCAAGACAGCACCGACCTGCGCACAGCCATCGCCACCTACATGAACAGGCTGTACACCTCCAGCCAGTGCAAAGTGTCGCTGCAAGAAGCAGGATACCGCCTGCGTCCGGCATCGGAAGTCATCCGTAGTGCCTACGGTACACAGGCCGAACTGGTCAACCTGGATGTCGCCCTGCAACAGGCAGCCGGAATGAAAGCCGAAGCAGCCATCTGCGCTCTCCGCCCGTCAGAAGCAGATAACCGGGGACTTGCTTCCATCGTTTCCCTCATAGCCCAATCCGAAAATGCTCTCCAAAAAGGAGCGGCCGTACAGGGAACAGGTGAATCCCGACTACAAGACTACATGACGGTGACTACCCTACAGGCACAACCCCTGAAATTGGCGGTAAACACAGCTCAAGACACTCAGAAAGACGTATTGGAAGTCAATGCCGACAACTCGCAGACACTGCCCGACGGATGGCAAGTTGTCACCCTGAAACCGGTATCGGCTGCCTTACCTTTATATACATACGCTGCCAATACCCGCATCCGCGAAAACATCCTGCTTCCACAAACCGTGGAAGTGACCTGCGAAACATTGGCCAAGCTGCCCGAAGGTACCAACTGGAGTCAGAAAGCCGACAAGACGCTGACCCGCCCATGTGGCAAGGTATCATTCAGCTATAAGCAGGGAGCAGAGGGAGTAACCGTGACACGAAGCCTCAGCATCACACAACAATTACTCACTCCTCAGACCTACTGCGACTTCTATGCCCTGATGGCCGAATGGCGCGACAGCAACAATCACACACTGCTGCTGAAACCTGGAAAGTAAGACGAAAATACAAAACGAGGGCGCATCCAAAACGGACGCGCCCTCGCTGTTCTCCTATATAATACAGGTAAGATTATACCAGATGTGAAATCCACTCTTCACGCTCACCCGGCAGCAAGTCGATGACAGGAATCTCGATCATCGTGTAGCAGCCCGGTTGCTGACGCATAGCTGCACGTGCCACGCAAACCAATACCTGAGCAGTCAAAGCCGGATTGTTGATACGCATGTTGAACTCGAACAACTGGTTCTGCGTCTTGCCCGAAACACCCTTACGAGTCAGGTTCACACCGTGTCCCATGTCGAGCAATGCGTCTACGCTGGGCACGAGTTTCACGTGTGTTTCGTCGTTCACGAAGTAAGGATCGGCCTTGATGGCAGCAGCCACCTTGTCGAAATCGTAACCTTCGTTCAGTTCGATGTATACCATACGGCGATGGATGCCTGTACCGGTAGGAATCGTCATGGACAATGCAGCCTTCACTCCTTCAATGGCCTTTACGGCTACTGTGTGTCCCATACTCATACCCGGTCCGAAGTTGGTATACGTGATGCCTTTCGGTGCAATGGCTTCGAGCAACGTACGTACTACAGAATCGCTTCCCGGATCCCATCCTGCCGAGATGATGGAAACAGTATTGTGAGCCTTGGCCTCAGCGTCGAGCGTACGGCGCAGGTCGGCAATGCCTGTATGGATGTCAAAGCTGTCTACTGTATGGATGCCCAGTGCCAGAATCTCTTTGGCATATTTCTCCACACTGCGGGTCGGTGTACAAAGAATGGCCACGTCCACTCCTTCCAGTTCTTTAATATCTTTCACGACAGGATAATCGTTCAATTCAGCCGGACGGTTCTCGGCACCTGCACGGCGTACAACACCGGCAATTTCGAAATCAGGCGCAGCCTGCAAAGCCTGGAGCACATAGTGCCCGATATTGCCATAACCAACGATGGCAGCTCTTACTTTTTTCATACTTTTATCCAATTTAGTTATCAGTTTTCTTTTTAGTTGGTGCAAAAATACGCATTATTCATCAAATAGCGTACAAAACGGTGCAATCTTCCATTTTCTTTTTTTCTTTATTAAGACTATTTTATAGCCAATGGATATTTCGTACATTTGCACCGGACATATAACAAACCAGACATGGCATTTGTTCCGACCCCGAAGACGAAAGAGCTTCCAAACCAACAACTCAAGAACTCATAAACTCATAAACATATGATAGAATACCTCCGAGGCGAACTTGCCGAACTTAGTCCGGCAACCGCTGTCATCGACTGCAACGGCGTAGGCTACATAGCCAGCATTTCGCTCAACACCTACTCGGCCATACAGGGCAAGAAGACATGCAAGCTCTACATCTACGAAGCCATCCGCGAAGATACCTACCAGTTATACGGCTTTGCCGACAAGCAGGAACGCGAACTCTTCCTGCTGCTGATCACCGTATCGGGCATCGGAGGCAATACGGCACGAATGATTCTCTCGGCCTTGTCGCCCACCGAACTTATCAACATCATCAGCAACGAAAATGCCAATCTGCTGAAAACAGTGAAAGGTATCGGACTGAAAACTGCCCAACGCATCATCGTAGACCTGAAAGACAAGATAAAGACTGGAGCCGTCGCAGCCGCCATGGGTGTAGAACCGGGACTTCCGCTGGCAGGCATGGCCAACAGCGAACTGCAAGAAGAAGCCGTAGCAGCCCTCACCATGCTGGGATTTGCACAGGCTGCCTCGCAAAAAGTGGTTCTGGCCATTCTGAAAGAAACGCCCGATGCTCCGGTAGAACAGGTTATCAAACTGGCACTTAAACGACTCTGACATGATGAAGACAAAGAAAATATATATGAATGACTGGCTGACAGCCAACGCCCGGAACCAGACACAGCCGGCCGACAAATGGTATGTAGACTTTGCCAACCGTCTGCTTCCCCTGATCGGCAGCTCTCCTCTGTATGCCGGTCATACGTTTTACGACCTGACCAAAACAGCCATCCGGGTAAGTCTGTACTTCTACGATACCATTGCCCAGTCTGGCGGCTGGAAAGTTTTCTGTGACAAATACCGACAGCTCTACCACCAGAGGTTACCTTTCTACGAGTGTACCGATTACATTGACGACGAAATCAACCTGCCCGATGTATGCCTGCTGTTATGGGACAGCCTTTCGCAACCGGCTCTCCTCCCGGACGAAGACCATCCGGAATTGCAAGCTTTCGCCGATCTTCACGCTCCTTTTCATTTCCAGAATCCTTATGACAAGGAACTGTTGGCACTGGCCGGAAAACTGTATGATGAAATGGACAGCCTGTTCGAAGAAGCGCCTATTGGCGAAATACCTTCACCCGACTCGTGGATGATGAACAGCCAAGTACTGGAAACTCCTTCGCTTCCTTTACCCGAAATTACTCCCGACAGCCGACTGACCAAGGACGTGGAACGCTGCCTGAAGTACAGCAACGGCTATCCCCTGCTTTATTTCGCCACCTACCGCGAACTGCACACCTTCCTGACTCAAGAACTGAAGTGGGAAGACCATCCCGACGGTCTGCTGACCGACTTGAAAGACGAAAAGAACTTTGTGATCTATGCCAACGCTAAAGGCATGCTGATGGCTCCTGGTGTGGCAGCCTGCTTCTGCGATGCCCGCAATGCAGCCTACAATGCTTCGACGGCTGCTGCCGAAGCATACAAGCTGTTCTGCCTGCCCGGCCATTGTCCGTTCGACCTGTTAAAGTATGGTATACAGCACGGACTTCTGCCTGATGCCCAACTTCCCTTCCCGCAAGGAAAAGAAGTACTGCAGAACAACTGGGATTTCATAACACGATACTTTTTAGACGAATATTATGAGGGGGAATAAGAATACACATACTCGTCCGCGGCGGACCAGCAGCAAAAAAAAGCCGACAGGAAAAAGAATAGGCAAGTCGAAACCATCGAAAGCCAACAACCAGCTGAACAGAAGGGTAAAATAGGATCTGCCTGCAAGTAGCAGAAAAATAGAATACCACACACGAAACAATATAAAAGAAGTGCAAACATACTGTCATTTCCTCGACTCTGAACGGAATGGCAGCATATTTGCACTTCTTTTTTATGTGCCCTTATTTTCTAAGGATACAAGAGGGTATATCAAATTAAGGAAGCGTTTTCCTTTAGACACCCTCCTTCTCACGAAAGATTTCTTTCTTAAAGCTCGATAATTTCTTCGTTGCACACGGTCAGTTTCTCCACTCCTTCGGTAGTTACCAGCCATGAGTTCTCTATACCTAACGGACCGACACCCGGCAACACAATCTTCGGTTCCAAAGCAAATACCATGCCCGGCTCCAGCTCCTGCTTCATGCGGGGAGCGATAACAGGTGCTTCGTTTATTTCCAAACCGATGCCATGACCGATGAATTTAGCCTTCTGTCCTACTCCCATGAAATAATCGGCAAATCCGGCTTCCTCCACCATCTTGACAGCCGTATTGTACAAATCTTCGCACGCTACGCCCGGCTTCGCCATATTGGCAATGGCTTCTTGTACTTCCAGACACGTCTGGTGTGCCGCATACGCCTTTTCCGGCAATTTACCGATAGAGAATACACGACTCATATCACCCATATATCCGTAGAAGTTACCGCCCATATCTACCATCAGGCTCTGTCCTGCCTGCAACAGTGAACCGTTTGCACCTCCCGGCAACGAAGGATCGAGTCCCTCACCACCCAAGGCAAAATCGTAGGGAGAAGGAGCAGCAGCATTGTCACCTGCCAGCAGACTACCCATAAAAATTTCCATACTCTGCCCAAACACACGGAAAATGCCCAGACAGCCTTCCAGACGCATCAACCGTTCTATCTCGATGGAAAGCTGACGGTCGGTCATGCCCGGACGATAAACAGACGGTATCTGTTCGTAAGCTTTGGCATGCGCAGCTCCCGAACGACGGAAAATCTCAATCTCCATCACCGTCTTGATGCTGCGTGCCTGACGAATCAGCGACGAACCGCACGGCACAACTTCCGCTTCGGGGAAACAGGCTGCCAGCCGATTGTACTCAGTAAACGACAATTCATCGCCTTCCAACATCAGTTTTTTGGGCAAAGGCAAGCCACACTCCAGTATCAGTTCCGGCAATTGTTCGGGCTTGCGTACAGGAAGTACATGTTCTCCGGTAATGTTATTGGGGCGCTTGACAAACAGGCGAGCAGGCGATTCCAGCGGCAAATACAGGTAACCGCTAACTACAGTTCCGTAGGTATATATCAGATTGACATTGCAAGCAATAAGGGCGGCATCAATTCCACGTTGAGCCATCAGTACACGTATCTTATCACGTCTTTGTTTTAATTCCGGTTGTAACATCTTTTATAATTATGATTGGTTAGCATTCTTCGTTTTCGCACACAAAGATACAATTCTCCCGTCATAATTCCATCAATCCGGAAAATGATTATATACGCCTATATAAAAAAAGTACTGCCCCATACCTTCACAGGCCGCAGGCAGCACAAACCACAAATACAAATACAACTAAACAAAGTTTCTTTATACTATTCCCTGACCCATCATGGCGTGAGCCACCTTCATGAATCCGGCGATATTTGCGCCTTTCACATAGTTGATGTAACCGTCAGGTTCTGTACCATATTTAACACATTGCTCATGTATGCCGTGCATGATAGTGTGCAGTTTCTCATCCACTTCTGCAGCACTCCAGCTCAGGTGCATGGCGTTCTGCGACATTTCCAATCCGCTGGTAGCCACACCACCGGCATTTACAGCCTTACCCGGTGCATACATAATCTTGTTTTCGATAAAGAGGTCGATGGCTTCGGGCGTACATCCCATGTTGGATATTTCGCCTACGCAAGTCACGTTATTATCTATCAGGTGACGGGCATCTTCGCCATTCAGCTCGTTCTGTGTAGCGCAAGGCAGTGCGATGTCTACCTTCACTTCCCACGGACGTTTGCCAGCTACGAATTTTGCACCCGGGAACTGCTCGGCATACGGTTCAACGATATCATTGCCCGAAGCACGAAGTTCCAGCATATAGTCAATCTTTTCGCCACTGATGCCATCCGGATCGTAAATGTAACCGTCGGGACCGGAAATGGTAACCACCTTGGCACCCAGTTGCGTAGCTTTTGTAGCAGCACCCCAAGCCACGTTACCGAAACCGGAGATAGCTACTGTCTTACCTTTAATATCAATACCTTTCGTCTGCAGCATCTGGTTCACAAAGTACAAACCACCGAAACCTGTAGCCTCAGGACGGATCAGCGAACCGCCGAATTCCAATCCCTTACCAGTAAACGTACCGGTAAACTCACGGGTCAGCTTCTTGTACATACCGAACATATAGCCTACTTCGCGGCCACCTACGCCGATATCACCGGCAGGAACATCCATATCGGGTCCCAGATGACGCCACAATTCCAGCATGAATGCCTGGCAGAAACGCATAATTTCGGTATCGCTCTTACCGCGCGGTGAGAAGTCGGAACCTCCCTTACCACCACCCATAGGCAGCGTAGTCAGCGCGTTCTTGAAAGTCTGCTCAAATCCTAAGAATTTCAGGATGGAAAGGTTGACGGAAGCATGGAAACGGATACCGCCTTTGTACGGACCAATGGCATTATTGAACTGTACACGGTAACCCAGATTCGTCTGAACTTCACCCTTATCGTCCACCCACGTAACACGGAACGTAAAAATCCGGTCAGGTTCAACCAATCGTTCTATAATCTTTGCTTTTTCGAACTCTGGATGCTGGTTATATATATCTTCTATAGAAAGAAGTACTTCCTTTACGGCTTGAAGATATTCAGACTCGCCGGGGTGCTTAGCCTCCAAAGAGGACATGATACGTTCGATGTTCATAATATTACTTTTTTAAAAGGTTATTGCCTCTGTTATTTATTCAAGGTCATTCGAGCAATTTGTCAACGAACAACACTGCAAATATAGGAAAACTTTTCGTATTTCCTAAATTTTAAAGCGATATTTTGATTAACAAATGATAAAATGACAAAAAACGCATATTTCAGTCCTTAAAATCCATTCCCAGGTTGTACATGATGAAGCTATATATGTCTGCCTGCTCCTCCAGCACCTTGCTCATGGGCTTTCCTGCTCCGTGTCCGGCCTTGCTGTCGATGCGGATAAGGGTCGGATTCGTTCCATCATTGCAAGCCTGCAGCATTGCCGCAAACTTGAACGAGTGTGCCGGCACTACGCGGTCGTCGTGATCGGCCGTCGTAACCATAGTGGCAGGATATTTTGTACCCGGTTTCAGGTTGTGCAAGGGCGAATACCCCTTCAGGTACTCGAACATTTCTTTGCTGTCTTCGCTCGTACCGTAATCGCTTGCCCAGTTCCAGCCAATGGTGAACTTATGATAGCGAAGCATATCCATCACGCCCACTTCGGGAATGGCTACACGGAACAGATCGGGACGCTGCGTCATGCAGGCACCTACCAGCAGACCTCCGTTCGAGCCTCCCACGATGGCTATCTTGTCCTTATTGGTATAGTTGGCAGCTATCAGATACTCGGCCGCCGCAATAAAGTCGTCGAAAACATTCTGCTTCTGCATCTTTGTGCCGGCCACATGCCAGGCTTCGCCATATTCGCCGCCTCCGCGCAGGTTGACCTGCGCATAGATTCCTCCGTTCTCCAGGAAAGGAATGCGCATAGCCGAGAAGCCAGGATTCAGACTGATGTTGAAACCTCCGTAACCGTACAGGTATACCGGATTCGTACCGTTCTTTTTCAGGTCTTTCTTATATGTAAGGAACATGGGAATCTTCGTACCGTCCTTGCTGGGATAGAACACCTGTTCGGTAACGAAAGCATCGGCATCGAAATCGACCTTCGGCGCACGGAACAGTTCGTATGTATTCTTATCCATATCATATTTATAGGTAGCACCCGGAATGGTGAACGAAGTAAAGCTGAAGAAACATTCCTTGTCGTCCTTGTCGCCACTGAAGCCCACGGTTCCCAACGACGGCAGCTTGATTTCCTGCAACTGCTTGCCGTCGAGTCCGTACACATAAGCGTGGTTGGAAGCGTCTTTGTCGTAAGTCAGGAACAGCTTTCCGCCAATCACCTGTGCGCCCGACAGCACTGCTTCCGACTCGGGCACCAGTTCTGTCCAGTCTTTCAGTTCGCTCTTGGCAAGGTCGGCCACCATTATGCGGTTTTTCGGAGCTCCGTGGTTGGTGAACAGATATATTTTCCCGCCAATCACTTCCAGCGGACTATACTGATAGTCCATATCTGTAGCCATCGCCACAAAGGGAGCGTCATTCCGGCGCAGATCCTTCACGTACAAGGCATTTCCACGTCCTTCTCCGCTTTCGTACAAGAAGAGCATCGTCTCATCCTCGCTCACACTGCAAGTATAGAAGCGTTTGGGATAGGCCGGATTCTGGTACACCAGCTTGTCCTGCGACTGGGGAGTACCCAGTTTGTGATAGTATATCTTATGATTGGCATTCATGTTGGAGAACTCCTTTCCTTTCTCGGGAGCATCGTAAGCACTGTAATAGAATCCGTCGCCCTGCCATTCGGCTCCGGTAAACTTGGCCCATTCGATGTGATCGTCCAGCAGCTGTCCGCTTTCTGCATCCATCACATAAATCTCGGTCCAGTCCGAACCGCTACGCGAAATGGTATAGGCCGCATACTTTCCATTGTGTGAGAAGAAGATGCCGGTCAGTGCCACCGTACCGTCGTCCGACAGACGGTTTGGATCGAGGAACACACGTGGTTCGCCATCCAGCTTGTCCTGCACATACAATACGCTCTGATTTTGCAGGCCGTCATTCTTGAAGAAATAATACTTTCCGTGTTTTTTGAACGGCGTACCTATCTTTTCGTAGTCGGACACCGCAGTCAGGCGTTTCAACAATGCCTCACGAAACGGAATCTGCGACAAGTAACCGTTTGTAACCTTATTCTGTGCTTCGACCCACGCAGCCGTTGCCGCACTGGTATCATTCTCCAGCCAACGATACGGATCGGGGACTTCCGTGCCGAAATACACATCTACCGTATCTACTTTCGCCGTTTCGGGATACACCAATTTGGATTGTTTCACACCACAAGATACTGCTGTCATACTCATAGCCAATGCTAAAATCTGGACTTGTTTCATAAAATATTTCCGTTCGTTCAGTGTTATTGGCGCAATATACGAATAAAAAATGAATATTTAAAAAACTACGGTTCGAAATATCGCGAATATTCTCCCCCGTTTTTTTTCCTAGTTAGGAAATATTTTTTTCCCAGTTAGGCAGAAATTTTTTCCTAACTAGGAAAAAAACGGCACCCTTAAATAAAAAGAATAGGCAGAAAAACACATTAAAAAAACAGGAAACAAAGTCATCCGTCTTTCACCTTTCACCGCAATTCATGGATTATCAGCGAGATGCGGTGAAACTTCACACGGGAAACTTTGTTCACAACAGAAAAAGCGGTGAAATCATGTTTCACCAGTCTCCCAAACAAGTCTTGTAAACCACTTGCACGGCTCACGAACGACACTTGTATGGCTCGCGAGCAACACTTGCACGGCTCACGAGCGACACTTGCATAATAGCCCTCACAACTATGGACTTTAGCAACGTAAAGAGGGACTTGGGAAACGTAAAGAGGAACTTTCGGAGAATAAGGTATGAGATAAAATGATAGGGGAATTTTTATTGAATAAGAATGTAAATGCTAAGCAATACGATTCATATTATAATATCAATAAAAACAAAATTAAATAGCACAATTTAAATATTAGATAAATATAGCATAAAAAACTCCCACCGAAGCGGGAGTATAGGTTTTACCCTTCGGCCCGAAGGCCTTATTGTGATAAGATGTAGAAAATCTTATGTTGCAAAGATAAATCTTTTTCCTTAAATTTGCAAGCAATCGTACAAATCGTTTTTTACCTTAATCACGATACATCATGGAAAAGATAATCTTAGGTGTTGACAATGGCACAAATAGCATTGGTTGGAGCATTGTGAAATATGATGACGAAGCATCGGAAAACAAATATACCTTAATAGATAAAGGTGTGAACATCTTTCAGGAAGGTGTAAAAATAGAAAAAGGAATAGAATCCTCAAAGGCATCCGAACGTACCCAACACAAGCACCAACGGATTGGCTACTGGCGCAGAAAGACTAGAAAAATCAAACTACTTCAAATTCTTAACAAGCATCATTTGTGTCCACCGTTATCAAAGGAAGAACTAAGAAAATGGCGTTCACAAAAGATATATCCAATGAATGAAGCATTTATGGCATGGCAACGTACGGATGATAACGTAGGTGATAATCCTTACTACTTCCGCCATCTCTGCCTGACCAAGAAGTTAGACCTCAACGACCTCAAGAATCGTTATATCGTAGGCCGCGCCCTTTATCACTTGAATCAAAGACGAGGCTTTTTAAGCAACCGCAAAGAGAACACCAAGGAAAGCGACGGAAAAGTCAAACAAGGCATAGAAGCATTGGCACAATCCATGAAGGAATGTGAAACAGAGTATTTGGGAGAATACTTCAACCAGTTGTATCAGAAAGGGGAAAAGATACGAACTCATTATAGCAGTCGGCTTGACTGTGAAAAAGAGCTGCTTGCCATTTGCGAAAAACAGGGCTTACCCGAAGAACTGACTCAAGAACTTCGCCAAACCATTATTACGCAACGCCCTTTAAAATCACAAAAGCACATGGTGGGGAAATGTGTCTTTGAGTCCTCCAAGCCCAGATGCCTGATGTCGCACCCACTATATGAGCAATACCGTATGTATGCCTTCATCAATAACATCAAAATACAAGGCCCCAGTGATAATAAACTAAGAGCACTGACAGAGCAAGAAAAACAAACCATAATACCTCTGTTTCTGAGAAAATCCAAAAAAGATTTTAAGTTTGAAGATATTGCCAAAAAACTTTCGGGTGGTAAAAAAAATTTCTGCTTCTATAAGGATAAGGTAGAATGCGCATACCGCTTCAACTATTATATGGACACATTGGTCAGCGGTTGTCCTGTCATAGCCCAATTGTCAGAAGCATTCGATGTAAAAAGCCATATAGACGAATGGTTGGAAAGAGCTTGCGAAGTCTATACGCAAGGGGGAGAAAAAAATCGTTATGAAATCATGAACGACATTTGGCACGTACTATTCTTCTTTGATAGTGAAGACAAATTGAAAGAATTTGCCTTGAAAAAACTACAGATGGACGAAGCACATGCCATCCTATTTAGCAAGATACACCTGCCTTCCGACTACGCATCACTTTCTTTGAAAGCAATCAGAAAGATTCTACCTTATATGAAAGAGTATGGCATGATTTATTCACACGCCGTGTTCCTGGCCAATCTTCCCAGCGTAATACCCTGCAAGGTGGATAAAGAAGCCTTATTACCGATGTTGTCGCACGAGGAAACGGATGATATCGTGAAAGCATTCTACGAATATGATCCTTCCATGTCGGCCATCCGTACACAGGAAGAATATGTGAAACGTTATATAGCCTATAAATACAATCTCAACGAAGAGGATGAACGCAAATTGAAGAGACTTTACCATCCATCAATGATAGAGACTTTTCCCAAAGTACGTCAACGGACAGCCGAAGGGTATTATCAATTAGGGTCTCCCCGCACCAACAGTTTACGAAACCCGATGGTAATGCGCTCACTATTTCGCCTTCGTCACGTCATCAATACTTTGTTAAAAAAAGGAAAGATAGATGAAGATACAACCATACACATAGAGTTTGCACGCGAACTGAACGACGCGAACAAACGAACAGCCATCCGTCAGTGGCAGAACCAACGAAACAAAAGGCATCAGGAAATTGCAGAAAAAATCAAAGAGCATTTTGGCAGCGACTATCTACCTACGTCAATGGAAATACTCAAATATGAGTTGTGGGAAGAGCAGAATCATTTGTGTCTCTATACAGGAGAGACAATTAGTCTTACAGATCTTTTTGACCCTAACAAATATGATATAGAGCACACTATTCCACGAAGCGTGGGTGGTGACTCTACAGCCATGAACCTGACCATTTGCGACAGCCGTTATAATCGTGAAATCAAACAAGCACAAATCCCGTCACAAATGTCTAATTACGAACAAATCATGGAGCGAATAGACAGTTGGAAAGAAACAATAGAAAAACTAGGTAAAGAAATACGCAAAATTAACACACGAGGTGTCTATGACAAGGAGGTTAAAGACCGTATGATTCAAAAACGTCATCGTCTCATGTTGGAACGTGATTATTGGAAAGGCAAATACGACCGATTTACTATGACCGAAGTACCAGAGGGGTTCTCTCGTCGTCAGGGAGTAGATATAAGCATCATCTCAAAATATGCACGGTCATACTTGAAATCTGTATTCAAGAATGTGTACATCGTTAAAGGCATTGCAACCTCAGATTTCCGAAAGATATGGGGTATCCAAGAGGAGTACGAAAAAAAACAACGTATCAACCATTGCCACCATGCCATAGACGCTGTAACCATCGCCTGCATCGGCAAAGCCGAATACGACAAGCTGGCTCAATATTATCACGATGAAGAACGATGGGAATGGGGATTGGAGCGTCGCCGTGCAGAGTTTCCAAAACCATGGAACACGTTTACGGAGGATATGAAACATCTTGATGAGACATTGCTTGTCAGCCATTACACCGCAGACAATCTGGGTAAACAAACCCGCAAGAAAATACGAAAAAACGGAAAAATTACCGGACAGTATATGCAGGGAGATACCGCTCGCGGTCCACTACATCAGGATACTTACTACGGAGCAATTGAACACAAAGGTGAAATCAAATATGTAGTTCGTAAGTCACTGGATCAACTTGACGAAAAGAATGTAAAGAATATTGTTGACAATATAGTGCGTAAAAAAATAGAAGCGGCCATAGAACAATATGGAAATCTGAAAAAAGCTGTAGAAGCCGGAATTTGGATGAACAGAGAAAAAGGTATAGCCATTCACAAAGTAAGAATATACACACCACAAGTCAAGCGCCCATTGGACATTCGCCGACAACGTGACCTTTCGCCCAAAGAATATAAACGTAGCTTCCATGTGACCAACGATTCAAACTACATGATGGGTATTTATGCAGGCAAAAGCAAAAACGGTAAGGAGAAACGAGAGTTTGAACTTATTAACAACATGAATGCCGTAGAATACTATAACAGCGGAGTTTCAGTACAAAGCATCGATATACTACCCTCGGAAAGTAAAAATGGGTATCCACTAAAATGGAAATTCAGAGTTGGAACTATGGTTTTACTATACGATGAAACTCCCGAAGAAATATATGAACTTGACGAAATTCAATTACGCAAACGGCTTTATAAAATAACAGGAATGTCTTCAATGAAAGTAACATCCGGAATTTACGGTGTTCTCTCATTGGTATTCCATCAAGAAGCTCGTCCTTCAAAAGATATTCCTTTGAAGAATGGAGTTTTTAAATACGGTGAAGCCACAAGAGCTGGTATTACCTTACTGCACACTCAGTTTAAAGCTTTAGTACAAGGCTATGATTTTGAAATGGATGATTTGGGTAAAATTAAATTTAAGAACCGATGATAAAGCAAACCCTATTTTTTACGACTTCCGTGTCAGTATCGCTGAAATATAACCAGATAGAGATACGTTGTAAAGATACAGAGGAGGTTATCACAAGGCCGATAGAAGATGTGGGGGTCGTAATCGTAGAAAACCAAATGGTTCATTTCACCATCCCACTATTAAATGCCTTGGCAGACAATAACGTTGCAGTAATATTCTGCAATGCCCAATGCATGCCCAATACAATGCTGATGCCTTTGGAATCGAACTCTGTTCAACAAGAAGTGTACAGGTTTCAGATAGAAACAACTCTGCCTACGAAAAAGAGAATTTGGAAAGAAATCATCGAGTATAAGATACGGAATCAGGCTGCGTTACTCAACATTTTAGGCCTCGACGGCAAAATATTGAAACCATATTATATGAATGTACTATCGGGGGACAGTGACAACCGCGAAGGAGTAGCCGCCAAAATTTATTGGCAACAAATGTATGGAAGACAGTTCAACCGAAATCGCAACGGGGAATCGCCCAACTCGTTGTTAAACTATGGATACGCCATCCTTCGCGCAGCTGTAACCCGCGCATTGTTGGGTTCCGGATTGTTCCCAGCATTTGGTCTGTTTCACCGCAACCGATACAATGCGTTTCCTTTAGCCGACGATATCATGGAACCCTATCGCCCGTTTGTTGATCAGGTTGTCTACCAGATTTTCACATCGTCTCCAGATATCTGTTTAAACAAAGAGACCAAACAATCACTTGTAAAAGTTTTGTTTACTGACATAAAAATAAACGGCCAAATGCGACCACTTCAAATCGCTTTATCTATGACAACCGCTTCTCTTGTCCGCGCATTAAAGAATAAAAGGGAGAACATCATTTATCCTTCGTTTATATGAGCGAATATCGTTTAAATGCCTATCGTGTTATGTGGCTGTTTGTGTTCTTTGACTTACCAGTAACAACCAAACGAGAGCGAAAGATAGCCTCTGACTTTCGGAAAAACTTATTAAAGGACGGATTTGTAATGATGCAGTTTTCTGTGTATATCCGCCATTGCGCCTCTAACGAAAGCCTTATTGTACACAAAAAACGTGTAAAAATCGCAATGCCCATTACAGGTAAAATTAGTATGCTTGCCGTAACAGACAAACAGTATGGAAATATTGAAACTATTTTTGGAAAATCTGCAAAAAAAGAAATAAAAGCCCCCATTCAATTGGAATTTTTTTAGTACCTTCGGCGAACATTCTACATCTGTATAACTACTTCGTATTATTAGAATTAGTCTATATATGCAATAAAATCAAGCACTTAGAGGATTTACGTTGTGGTTTGATGTAGAAAATAAAAGATATACAACCATCGTACAGGTCAAGCAGCCGATATAGGGTTGTGGTTTGATGTAGAAAATAAAAGATATACAACCTGTCTGAAGCCTCGACATCAGTACCAGCGTTGTGGTTTGATGTAGAAAATAAAAGATATACAACTCTTCTGATACAGGCCGGAGAACACGCATGTTGTGGTTTGATGTAGAAAATAAAAGATATACAACAAAGTTATCAAATTATAATATATTTATTCAGTTGTGGTTTGATGTAGAAAATAAAAGATATACAACGAACTCTCCTTTGTAACCATGTGACTGAATGTTGTGGTTTGATGTAGAAAATAAAAGATATACAACATGTATCAGTACAACCCGGATCTGGTGGAGTTGTGGTTTGATGTAGAAAATAAAAGATATACAACCGGGATAAGGCATAATATAGACATCGAGTAGTTGTGGTTTGATGTAGAAAATAAAAGATATACAACTCCGACAAGAAAAAAGAGTAATAAGCACCGTTGTGGTTTGATGTAGAAAATAAAAGATATACAACGCGTCATTCTGCGCGCCGACAAGAACGCAGTTGTGGTTTGATGTAGAAAATAAAAGATATACAACAAACTCGGGATGGTGATATATACGTTCTTGTTGTGGTTTGATGTAGAAAATAAAAGATATACAACGACGCTACGGCGGTTGAAGCAGCGGCTGGAGTTGTGGTTTGATGTAGAAAATAAAAGATATACAACGGGTAGTCAGGTAGGACTTCAAGGGCAGTGTTGTGGTTTGATGTAGAAAAAGCTGTATTCTCCTGCTCAAGATCAAAACTTTTGTATTAATTAACAGCTTCCATACCTCTACATGCATAACCATCAGAACCATTCCCTGAAAGCCGGCACACGTGCTTTGCTGATGATGACTTTTTCGTCGGTAGGAGGCGTAAGCTGAAGAACCATCCGCCCGCCAAACCACAGACTGACGCCTACAACGGCTTTGTGGGCAATGATATACTGACGGTTGGCCCGAAAGAACTGACGGGGATTCAGTAGCTCGGCCAATTCATCGAGCGTCTGTTGGAAAATAAAAGTCTCGGAAGACTGGAGAACCGCCTTAACCACTCCATCGCTAATGTAGAAATAAGAGATCTGGTCTACACTGACCGGCACGAAACGGTCGCCTTTCACAGGAACCAGAAAGTGAGTCTTATATCCTTCTTCCCACTTCAGGGCGTGCATGACAGCCTGAAAATCGGTCTTCGTACCCTCCGCTTTCGCACCTCCAAGCAGCTTCAGCTTGTCGATGGCCATTTGCAGGTCGGCACTGCTGATGGGTTTCAGCAAATAAGCAATGCTGTTCACGCGAAAAGCCTGCAAAGCATATTCATCGTAAGCGGTGGTAAAGATGATGGGACAGGTGATGTCAACCTGCTCGAAGATGCCGAAAGCCGACCCGTCTGCCAGGTGGATATCCATAAATACCAGTTCGGGCATGGAGTGGCTGGCAAACCACTCCAGTGTATCGGTCACACTATCCGTCTCGCCTACAATATCGAAATCGGTATCCACCTCTTGCATGGCTGCTTTCAGGTTGCGAAGGGCAGCCTTTTCGTCTTCTATAATCAGTGTCCTCATATCAGTGGCAAGGTTACTTTAAAGTCGTTGTTGCTTTCTTCGATGGTAATGTCTTTCCCGAAAAGCAGCCGATAACGTTTGGACAGATTGGCCAGTCCGATGCATGTACTGCTACTGCTTGACAGTTTGGGCTGTATACGATTCGTGACATACAGTTCATTACCATTCGCCCGGATGCTGATCGTTAACGGATTCCGCCGGCTGATTTCATTATGCTTCACCGCATTTTCCACCAGCATCTGTACTGCCATTGGCGGTACCTCCCGCTGCAACAGCTCCTGCGGGATATCTATATCGAAGTGCAGATTGTCCTCGTAGCGCATCTGCAAAAGATATATGTACGAACGTACAAAAACCATCTCTTCATTCAGAGTGACAGTATGCGACAGATTGTCGTGCAACGTATAGCGCATGACCCTCGACAGTTCCTGAAGATAATTCTGAGCCTTGTCCGGCGATTCCCGTATCAGCGAATACAACGTATTGAGCGAGTTGAAAAGCATATGCGGATTCAGCTGGCTTTTCAAAGATTCGTATTGGTTGACAAGATTTTCCGTACGCAACTGCTCGTTTTCGAGCAGCATCTTGCGGCTACGCCGGTTCTGATAATCCAGATAGCAAGTGCCCGTCACAATGCAGGCTATCAGGATGTCCCTCAACGGATGCAGGTAATGATGGAGCATGGCAGTGATGGCCGGTATGCCGAAGTGCTGGTGAGCATAAACAAAGCCTTTTCCCAACAGGTTGCATACAACCAGTGTGACCACAAAACTCACCACTACTCTTTTCCAACTCAATGCTGTAGCCAAGCTGCCGGACATCATGATTCTGACATTGATGAAAAACAACAACAGTATGGAGAAATAAGTAAACAGTATTTCGTAACAGACATTGAGCCAATGAATATCCGGAAACAGACGGCTGCCCGATACGGGATCGGACAACACTATCAGTTCGGGCAAGTGCATGAGGAACGCCACTATAATAGAAATGGCGTTCAACATCAGCAGAAACTTCTTATGGATGCGCAACAACTTCATGCGGCAAAGTTAGTGTTTTTTATCCATAATTCTGGCTGCCACATACATTCCCGGCCGGAAATCGGAATTAGTCTGCGTGATACGCGCATAGACTTTGATGGAACGGTTGACGTTGTCCACCATCTGATCTACCGAAACAAGTTCGGCTGTGAACGTCGTATCCTGCATGCCATTGACCTTGAACGAAAAGCGACTGCCGGGCAACAGTTTGTCCAGGTCTTTTTCGTAAGCCGTAAGCTGCAACATGGGGTTGCTCTTGTCAATCACATCACAGACTGGTTCGCCGGCAGCAAAATACTTGCCTGCATTGACATTCATGTTGGTTACGTAGCCGTTGCGCGGAGCACGTACTTCCAGATAGGTGCGAATACCGTCGCGAGTCACTGCTACAGTATCTGTACCCAGCAAGGCCAGTTGGGCGGCAGCAGCCTCCATACGGCTTTTCATGGACAGATAGTCGGCCTTGCTTTGCTGCATACGTTTCAACGAAGCCGATTCGCCGGAAACAAGTTTCTGCTGACGCTCGTATTCCTTCTTCAGATATTCGGTCTGGGCAGCAGCATCAAGATAGGATTGCTGAAGCTCGATAAAGTCCGGATTGGCCAAAGTCAGCAGGACTTCTCCCTTACGTACATATTCACCCGGCAGGACACGGATGTCGTGTACCGAACCGCCCATGCTCAGCGTAACAGTCACATGACTCTGCGGAGGCATGACAATAACACCGTTGAACGACGGCGGATTGGCCACGTTGGTAGCACCGCTTATGCCGTCTACTTCGGGCGTCTGTGTGGTGTCCGAACCGGCTTGCTCTGCCATCTCTGTAGCGTTTGCAGATTCAGTCTGCTGGGCAGAGGGATTTGAACACGATGCTGCCAGCAAAGCAAGCATCAGGTAAATCATTCGTTGTTTCATCAGGTTCATCTTATTCATTTTTTTCTAATGTTCGTTTTTAGTGATAAATTCTTGGACTCAGGAACCACTGTCTTATTCAGTGTAAAGTTCCAATTCTAATAAGGTAACGTTGTAGGCATAGACCGTTTCAATATACCCTCGCTTGATTTCGCGGACAGTATTCAGGCTTTGAATGAATTCGCTGATATCGGTTTCATTCTCCTGAAACTTTTGGGTTGCACTTTGCTGTAAAGCTTCAGCTTCCTTGATAGCTGCCTGTTGATAATAAGTCAGACGTTCGCGCTGACGGGCAAGCTGGCTTTGCAGTTCGCTTACTTTATTGGACAGTTGCTGCCGATTGGCCTCTGCCTCCCAGCCGGCTGCCTGCATAGCGATGCGCGCCTGTCTGGCACGGCTCCGCTGAGGGAAAAAGAGAATGGGGAAAGAAGCCCCTACCATCCACGAATTAAGTCCGGTAAGCGGAGCTATCTTCTGACGGACATAACCAATGGAAAACTCAGGAAAGAAACGGCTTCGTTCTATTTTCAACAAGTCTTTTTTCTCTTGCAGCTGAGCATTGAAATAATCCAGATGACGGGTTGACAGGATACGACCCTCTGTCGGCATCTGCATAACCGACAGGGTCGTATCGGCAGGGACCAAAGGCCGATCGCTATAACAAGTCCATACAAACCGGCGTTCGGCCAGTGTCAGGTCTCCGGCTGTTTCCATCCATCGTGTATTCAGGTCGGCTGCCAGTGCTGTTATCATGTTACGTTCGGCCAGGTCAATGTCTCCCTGAAGGTAACGCTGTTCACCACTGTTCCGCAACTGTTCAGCCAGTTCTTTCTGTCCATTGTACAAAGCGTTAAGGTTGAAAGCATACTGGTAGTACACCCATGCCCGCTTTACTGCTGCAGTGATTTCTTTCTTCACCATGTCCCGATAGCTTTTTCCTTTGTTTATCTGCGTGTTGGACAATGCATTCTTGTAGAAAGGAGTCAGCAGAGAGCCAAGTGACTGCTCAATAGCCAGTTCGTTATCGTGGCGGTCGGTACCATTCAACTGTCCCCACGAATAACTGAAAGAAGTATTGCCACCATCCCAGGCTTCGCCTTTCGAAGCACGGGCACGTTCAATCTCCGACTCGGCCATCTTCAGACGCGGATGATTGCGCAAGGCTATTTCAACAGCCTGCTCCAAGGTCACCGGCTGCTGCGCTTGTACGGCAGGCACACTGATGACCAGCATGGCGATGCCAAGCATCATCCGACGAAAAGCAAGACGATTCTTCCTGCGTATGCGTCTGGCAGCGATACTGCCCACCAGGCGGTAGAATACAGGAATAATGATCAGCGTCAGTATGGTAGACACAATCAGTCCGCCTATCACAACTGTAGCCAGTGGACGCTGTACTTCGGCACCGGCCGAAGTAGCGATAGCCATCGGCACAAAGCCCAACGAAGCTACCAATCCGGTCAGGAAGACTGGGCGCAGCAAATGCGGACACCCTAAAGATATGATACGATCGGTACACATATGATATTTAGTTTGTTTGCGTATATCGTTGAAATGATTGATCATCAGAATTCCGTTCAATACGGCCACACCAAAAAGGGCAATGAAACCGACACCAGCCGAGATACTGAAAGGTAAGCCGCGCAGCCACAGAGCTACGATACCTCCAATCAGTGAAAGCGGAACGGTGGAGAATACGACCAGCGAATAGATGACGCTGCGGAACGCAAAGAACAGCAACAGCAGAATGAGCAACAAAGCAATAGGAATAACCACCGTCAGAGTGCTGATAGCGTTCTGCAGATTTTCAAACTGACCGCCGTATTCGAAATAATAACCGGGCTTAAGTTTCACGTTCTTTTCGAGCGCGTCACTGATTTGGCTGACCACTTGCTGAATGTCGGCATTGCGCACATTCACACCAATGACAACCCGGCGTTTGGTAGCGTCACGATTAATCTGGAGAGGTCCGTTCACCAGTTCGATACTGGCTACTTCACTAACCGGCAACTGAATGTTATCCTTAGTACGGACAAACAGTTTGTCGATGTTCAAATCACTCACCTTTTCCTTGTCCAGACGAACAACGAGGTCGAACCTACGCTCGTTCTCGAATACCACTCCTGCCGTCTCGCCTGCATAAGCAGTACGGATAACAGTATTCAGTTCTTCGATGTCGATACCATAACGGGCTATTTTTGCGCGGTCGTAGTGGACAAGCAACTGTGGAAGTCCCATGGCCTGTTCCACCAATACGTCGGCTGCTCCGGGAACCTGTTCCACGTAGCGGGCTGCTTCCTGAGCCTTTGCATACAATTCGGCCATGTCTTCTCCATAAAGTTTGATGGCAATATCGGCCTTGGCACCTGTCATCAGCTCGTTAAAACGAAGCTGGATAGGCTGACTGAAGTTAAATTCGGCTCCGTCAATAGAGTCCAGACACTGTTTCATCTTCTCTACCATCTCTGCACGGCTCGACGCGGAAGTCCATTCGGCAAAAGGTTTCATAACAATCATCACATCGGCATCTTCCACCGCCATCGGGTCGGTCGGAACTTCGGCCGTACCGATCTTGGCTACAACATGCTTGATTTCGGGAAAGCGTTCTTTGAGACGTTTTTCTGCTTCGAGCGAAACTTCAATGCTACGGCTCAGCGAACTACCAGCAGGCAGCGTCATCTGCATGGCAAAGTCGCCTTCGTCAAGGGTCGGGATAAATTCGGCTCCCAACTTTGTGAAAAGCAGCAACGAAAGCAACAGGGCTACAAAAGAAGCAGCAATAGTGCCCCACACATGAGCCAGACTGAAACGAAGCACACGCTGATAGATTTTATTCAGCCAGTCGAAGAAACGGTCGGCCAGTGTAGGCTTCACCGTCATGGTACGTTTCAGGAAGAGGGATGCCATCATCGGAACATAAGTTATAGAAAGAAGAAGAGCACCGATAATGCAGAACACCAGTGTCTTGGCCATCGGCGTGAAGTATTTGCCTTCGATACCGGTCAAAGTCAAGATAGGGAAGAACACGATCAGAATGATAAGTACGGCAAACGTAGCACTTCTCACCACACGGCCTGCTCCTTTTTCTACTTCCTGATCCATCTCCTGAGAAGTCAGCGTACGTCCTTTCAGTTCCCGCCCGTAAAGATGGGCCAGGATTCCTTCCAGAATAACAATGGAGCCGTCTACCACGATACCGAAGTCTATCGCACCAAGGCTCATCAGATTGGCCGAGACATTAAATATACGCATCAGAATAAAAGCGAAAAGCATCGCTAGTGGAATGACCGATGCCACAATCAGGCCGGCACGCATATTGCCTAAGAAGATAATCAGTACCAGAAACACAATGATGGCACCTTCCACCAGGTTACGTATTACGGTAGAGATATTACGTTTCACCAGCTCCGAACGGTTCAGATAAGGTTCCACACTCACTCCTTCGGGCAACATCTTCTGGACTTTCTCCACCCGCTTCTCCAGTTCCTTGGTCACAACATTGGCATTGGCACCTTTCAGCATCATGGCAATACCGCCCACACACTCTCCTTCGCCATCTTTCGTCATGGCTCCGAAGCGTTTGGGAGCACCGAACTGTATTTACCAATGTCTCCGATGTGCACCGGTATACCGCCACGGTTGGTCACAACAATCTGCTCCACATCGTGCAAATCGTTGATCATACCTTCCGAACGGATATAATAGGCACGGTTTACCTTTTCTATATAACTGCCACCCGTATTCTGGTTGTTGCGACTCAAGGCTTCGAATACCTCGCCGATAGTAATGTTAAGCGAATACAAGGCATCAGGATCTACCGCTACTTCATATTGCTTCAGATAACCACCGAAACTATTGATTTCTACAATACCGGGAATACCCGACAATTGTCTTTTCACAATCCAGTCCTGAATGGTGCGCAACTCCATGGCATCATAACGGTTTTCATACCCCGGAGCTACCTTAAGCACATACTGATATATTTCGCCTAAACCCGTCGTGATAGGCATCAGCTCGGGAGTTCCAAGTTCCGATGGAATTTCACCCGCTACCATCTGAATTTGTTCGTTGACCAGCTGCCTGGCGTCCAGCGTAGGAACATCTTCCTTGAAAACAACCGTTACAACCGACAGCCCGAAGCAGGATACCGACCGTATTTCCTCTACGTTCATGACGTTGCTCATGGCTATTTCGATAGGGAAAGTGATAAGCTGTTCCACTTCCTGCGGAGCCAGTGTAGGCGACACAGTAACAATCTGCACCTGATTGTTGGTAATATCGGGCACGGCATCAATGGGCAGCGTCAGCATGGAATATATGCCAGCCGCCAGCAAAAGCAGCGTGGTCAGCGCCACAAACAGCTTCTTTCTGATTGAAAAATGTACGATTTTTGTAAACATAAAATAAGCGACACTAAATTTATAATGATTACAAAGTTAGTGCTTATACAATCTACATTCTCCACCTCACCGTTGAAACGCCCAAAATGCAGGTTGAAATACACAATACGGGAAATGACCTTACCACAACATTCGTTCACAGTTCCCATCCCCAAACGTTTCGGAAGTGTTCAATGTCCGGAACATCGCCAGTAAACTCCATTTTTTATTACCGCCTCCTTGCATATCCCAAGAAAAAGCACGAATTTTGACGGACTAATCTATTAAATTGCAAAAACAGACATGCTCAGCAAGTTCAAACTAAACCAGCTGTACTTCAAGGACACACAGTTTGCCAACCTGATGACCAGACGTATCTTCAACGTTCTGCTGATAGCCAATCCTTACGACGCTTTCATGTTGGAAGATGACGGGCGCATCGACGAAAAGATATTCAATGAATACACCTCGCTCTCGTTGCGCTATCCGCCGCGCTTCACACAGGTCAGCACGTGCGAAGAAGCCCTGAAGCAACTGTCATCCATAACCTACGACCTCATTATCAGCATGCCGGGAACAGGCGACAACGAAGGTTTCGACGTGGCACGTAATATCAAAGGGCAATATCCCAACATCCCGATGGTGATACTGACCCCCTTCAGTCACGGCATCACCAAACGCATAGCCAACGAAGACCTCAGCCCGTTCGAATACATTTTCTGCTGGCTGGGAAATACCGACTTGCTGGTATCCATCATCAAGCTGATAGAAGACAAAATGAACCTGGAGCATGACGTCAACGAGGTAGGCGTCCAGACCATTCTGCTGGTAGAAGACGGCATCCGCTTCTATTCGTCCATACTGCCTAATCTCTATAAATTCGTGCTGAAGCAGAGTCAGGAATTCTCGACCGAAGCCCTGAATGCCCACCAACGTACCCTGCGCATGCGTGGACGACCCAAAATAGTGCTGGCACGTACTTACGAAGAAGCTATTCACATTTACGAAAAATACAAAAACAACATATTGGGTGTCATTACCGATGTCCGTTTCCCTCGCGTAGAGCGTGGCGAAAAAGACGGGCTGGCCGGTATCAAGCTTTGCGCCGCCATCCGCAAGGAAGATCCGTTTGTGCCACTCATCATCCAATCGTCCGAATCGGAGAACGTTTCGTATGCAGCCAAATACGGTGCAGCTTTCATCGACAAGAACTCCAAAAAGATGGATGTGGACCTGCGCCGCATCGTATCGGAGAACTTCGGTTTCGGCGACTTCATCTTCCGCAATCCCGACACACACGAAGAAATTGCCCGCGTAAAGAACCTGAAAGAACTGCAAAACATCATCTTTGCCGTACCTGCTGAATCGTTTCTTTACCACATCAGCCGCAACCACATCAGCCGTTGGCTCTATTCGCGTGCCATGTTCCCCATTGCCGAGTTCCTGAAACCCATCACCTGGAACAGTTTGCAGGACGTGGACGCTCACCGCAAAATCATCTTCGAGGCCATTGTAAAATACCGCAAGATGAAAAACCAGGGTGTGGTAGCCATCTTCAAGCGCGACCGCTTCGACCGCTACTCCAACTTTGCCCGCATCGGCGACGGCTCGTTAGGAGGCAAAGGTCGTGGATTGGCTTTCATCGACAACCTGGTGAAACGGCATCCCGAATTTGAAGAGTTTGACAATGCACGAGTAGCCATTCCCAAGACTGTCGTTCTGTGTACCGACGTCTTCGACGAATTTATGGAGACCAATAATCTGTATCAGGTAGCCCTGTCGGATACAGACGATGCCACCATACTGCGCTACTTCCTGAAAGCCAAACTGCCCGACCGACTGGTAGAGGACTTCTTCACCTTCTTCGACGTGGTGAAGTCGCCCATTGCCATCCGCTCGTCCTCGTTGCTCGAAGACTCACACTACCAGCCCTTTGCCGGCATCTACAATACGTACATGATTCCCTACCTGGACGATAAGTACGAAATGCTGCGTATGCTCAGCGATGCCATCAAGGGCGTATATGCGTCGGTCTACTTCCGCGACTCCAAGGCCTACATGCAGGCCACAAGCAACGTCATCGACCAGGAAAAAATGGCTGTCATCCTGCAAGAAGTTGTGGGTAACCAATATGCCGAACGATACTATCCTTCGATGTCGGGTGTAGCCCGCTCGCTGAACTACTACCCCATCGGCGACGAGAAGGCTGAAGAAGGCATCGTAAACCTGGCTCTCGGATTAGGCAAGTACATCGTGGACGGAGGATTAACCCTACGCTTCTCGCCCTATCACCCCAACCAGGTGCTGCAGACCAGTGAAATGGAGATTGCCCTGCGCGAGACACAGACTCGGTTCTATGCCCTCGACCTGAGCAACGCCGGACACAACTTCTCCATTGACGACGGCTTCAACCTGCTGAAACTGCACGTCAAGGAGGCCGAGAAAGACGGTGCACTGAACTACATCGCTTCAACCTACGATCCGTATGACCAGATCATACGCGACGGGCTGTATCCGGGTGGACGAAAAGTCATCACCTTTGCCAACATCCTGCAACACGACGTTTTCCCACTGGCACGCATCCTGCAACTGGCTTTGAAATACGGCCAGGAAGAAATGCGCCGTCCCGTCGAAATAGAGTTTGCCGCCACCATGAGCCGCGAAAAGGATAAGACAGGTACCTTCTACCTGCTACAGATACGCCCCATTGTAGACAGCAAGGAGATGCTCGACGAAGACTTGGCCGCCATCCCTGACGACCAACTATTGTTACGCTCGAACAACTCGCTGGGACATGGCATCATGAACGAACTGTACGATGTGGTCTACGTCAAAACAGATCACTACAGCGCCTCGCACAATCCTGAAATAGCACGCGAGATAGAAAAGCTGAACCAACAATTCCTGAACGAACAGAAGAACTACATCCTTATCGGACCGGGACGCTGGGGAAGCAGCGATTCCTGGCTCGGCATCCCCGTGAAGTGGCCGCACATCAGCGCAGCCCGCATCATTGTGGAAGCCGGACTGACCAATTTCCGTGTAGATCCCAGTCAGGGTACGCACTTCTTCCAGAACCTGACCTCGTTCGGTGTGGGCTACTTCACCATCAACGCCTTTATGAACGACGGCGTCTATAATCAGGACTTTCTGAACGCACAGCCTGCCGTATACGAAACGCAATACCTGAGGCACGTACGTTTCAGTCAGCCGGTTATTGCTAAAATGGATGGAAAGAGGAAACAGGGAGTCGTATTGTTGCCGTCCGATTAAAAATACAACCGCCGTCCGTCTTTTCACCGAAGCCTGTGCAGGGTAATCATCACCACCTCGGCCGGAGCGAACAGACGGATGGCGTGCTGGGAAGTACCGATGCCGTTGGTCACAATCATCGGAATGTGAGCGGAATTGTATTTCAGCCCAGTCAGGAAACGTTGGCCATAGCGCGAAGGAACCACCGGTGCATAACCGAAGAGGGTGACTTGTCCGCCATGCGTATGTCCGGCCAATATCAAGTCGGCATGGGTTACAGGCACATCCTCAGCATAGTCAGGCATATGGGTTAGCAATATCACAAAGTCGTCGGGCGACAGAGCAAGTGTAGGCGATTGCCCGTTCTGCTTCAGGTCGAACGGATTGCGCACACCGGCTACCAGTATGCGATCCTTATCCCGCTTCAACGTATCGACCTTATGCTCTAATAAACGGATGCCGCGACGTTTCATCTCGTTCACCACTTCGCTGTAACAGGCTTCGTAATCGTTGTTTCCTAATACGGCATAAGTCCCCAACGGAGTTTTGACCTGCGCCAGGGCAGCCATCAGCGGAGCCACATATTGGCAACCTTCGTGATAGTCGCCGCCCATCAGCAAGACATCAGCATGCAGGAACGAAAGTAACCGTACCAGATCAGCCAACCCCTCCTCTTTCAGCAGACTCTTGTAGTGCAGATCGGAAATGAAGGCAATCCGGCAACTGTCGAAAGCCTCTGGAACATCGCGATGAGTGAAATCGTACATCCGAACACGCTTCACCCCTTTGTACGACGACGAGACATCAAGCGTGGTAAACGTAATCTGTGTGCCCCGTTTCACGATCTCCTTCTTCCTGATCTTCAGCTTAGCCAACGAACGCGACGAACGGGCAGAACGCCCCGACATGCGGCGAATGTCCCGCAAATCGGACTGATCGAACGTAAGCACTCCCACAAGCGAGACCGGTAATCCTACCGTATCGGCTCGTAAAACGCTGTCAGCAACCACTTCGAGTGACGGTAAGGATGACACTAAATTCCGCTTCGACTTACACGACGACAGAAGCATCAACAGCAAAAGAATGGATATATAAAAGAACTTCTTATTCATAACTGGGTGCAAAAATAGGCTTTTTTGCTATCTTTGCCCGTGGAGATTCACATTTATTAGATTAGAAAGGTAGTGAAAATAAAGAGGCAGAAACAAACATACTACATAAATATAATGCGAATACTATCCGGCAACTTCCGGCAACCAATCATAAACAGTATAAAAGAAAGCCCATGCCTCTGTTTCCACCCATTGTTTGGTTTTAAAATCATAAAGTTTCATTTGCAAATCTATACGGAACACATCTTGCATTGTTCGTTCCATGCCCACCACACGAATTCTAGGATCTGTTTCCCCGCTGTCCAATGAAATCTGAGTACCATTGTCTATTTCGGTAAAAGAGCAAAAGAGACTGATAGAATGAATTATATTAGATCCCACAGAAGTTTCAACATTCCACGACTGAACAGGAAAACAGAAACTTGCTTGAATGTGTCCGTTTCCATCAGATATCGCAGGGCTATAAGCCTCAGGAGTCTTAAAATTATACATGGGTTGCTTACCGGTAGTCAGTTCCTCATACAAATTTGTTGATGCCTTTCCATCATTATTGACGTCCAAAGCCTTATCTGTATAGAATGAAGCTATGTAATAGTTATTATCTGCGAATGGGCTAAATTTCGCTATCTTAAGAAATCCAATTCCACTAATAATTTTCCCTGGCATTGCAAAGGCAAAAGAAGCTTCCAATACGTCTAAAGCCGTAAAACGACCATTCAATCTTAAATAACAAGGAGGAAGCGTATCCTGACCTTCTACCCAATACCATTCATCCAAAATCGGGTTCTCGACAACCACAATTCCATTATCGAAAGTATAATGGCCTTTAGCACAAAGATGCGGACTATAAGTCGGAAGAGCAGACAGACTACGATAGCTAACGCTATCTGCACTTTCGAACGTAAGTGCAAAATCACCGTCGAATGCATAGGTTTTCCCAATAGGCGCACTTGTCATAACAAACGGGGTTTCATCCGTTATTACATCATTACTGACGCAAGAGAAAAAAGACAATAAAGCAAATAAAATAAACAGGTAACGAAGATTTCTTATCATGCCATTTCCATAAAATAATCAGATTATCAACCACATAACACATATTATCAACTTCTGCAAGTTTTGGTAAAGTCGAAACTTGCAGAAGTTAAAGATTATCGTCTACTTTCACAAAAAAGGAATATCAGAAACGATAACCCACCGACAACTGAAGGCCGTAATCACGCAAACTGCACATTTTATGAATACGTTTCAGCGCTTCGAAATAATCCAAAGACACGGTATAATGTTTTCCTATCACCGCTTTCAGACCAGCTACTCCCCCGTACGTCCATTTGCGCAAAGGAGATATTCCATCAGTTATTATTCGAGGATCCTCAAAAACGACGTAAGAAAAGCCATCCATCGGTTTCCATTGTGTATATATCATGGATTTTCCCTCTGCCTCCTGTTTCCCCGGATAAGCAATTGAAGAACTTCCGGCATTGAAGTTCCACATGGCATACAAGCCAATAGAAGGAATAAGGTTCAGGTTCTCTCTGATACGAAAGTTGTAGCCTACTTTTACAGGAAGCACCAAGTGATTCAGTTTGATTTCAGTATCGGGAAAAGGGAATCCTCCAAAAGTAGATCCCAACTTCATATTACTTTTTGTATTCATAAAGGTCAATCCCGAAAGCAACATCCAATGTCGCTTAAACTCATAATCGACCGTTACTCCTACTTGTCCTCCCGGTTTCATACCGCCTACCTTCTCCGACATCAATTTATGAAGCCCTTTAAAATGTGTCAGATTCATTCCGGCCTCTACGCCCCAATGAAATTCTTGAGCGAATATCAGACAAGGGAAAAACGCAACTAATAACACTGTAATAAACCTTCTCATAAACTTTATCCATTAAAAATAAATTATCTACCTATTGTGAAAGCTCCACCAAATGCCCTTGCTTTATTTAGGACAGGAAGTTCAACTTTATTTTGTGGATTACCATCAATAAGTACTTCCATATATGTGGTATTAGTAGATTCTACAAAGTGGTCAGTCCATACGTAAAAAGTTCCTTCTATTGCTCGTATATTTGGATGCAATGCTCCTATAGTATAATCAAAAGATCCTTTATGAGGATAAAAATATAAATCAAAGGGAGTGGGTCTCGAAATATCTTGTTTATGATCTCCTATTTGCATCTGATATAAGTAATACATATGAGTCGACGGAGCACTAAATTGGAAATAGACATCTCTATCGTTATCCCTTTTCCAACCATACCACATTTTTTTCTGAGTGCCAACATGAACTCTTATTGTATAATTAGATTCAAGATTAACAGAGCCAGAAACTTTCTTTAAATCAGCATAAATATTTTGAAAAGTATAAAAAGGCTCAATTCCAGGAAGTGAAGAAACAACTGTCGGTATTGCAAAAACAGCCTTATCAGCCTCGCTCATATCATTTTCCAATGAAACTGTTTTAATTTTGTCACCAATTACGACCTTATGTTCTTCGTTTATTACATACGTTGCCATATCATCACCTTCGGGTACATATAATGACAAATCTGAAGTGTCATATTGATTATTTATCAGAAATCCTTCATATTTCTTTGTATATGAATCATACAATTCTCTAAATTCTGTTTCACTATTTGCTTCACTTCCTATTATTTCCAACTCATCATCTGCAATCTCAGCTAATTGCTGTAATGAAATTAATCCATAAGATTTCACATATGACAGTCTTTCTTCATGCGTCATTTCCTTCAATTGATTCAAAAAGGATTGATAGGTAGTTTCAGAATTAAATTGTAAGGAAAGTTTATCTGCATTCAAACTCCTTGTATTTGCTCCTGTAGCAGAAATAACACCTTCATCTATATTCACCAAACGTATTATAGTCAATCAGAATTGATTTGCAAAAAATCAACTATAAAGTCTATTGGTATTCAAACAGTTACGTTCAGGATTTTTCGCAATATATTTCTGTTTGACTATAAATTGGTATTAGCACTCGGCTCGATAGTAACCAAATCCTCTTGTTGACAAGAGTACGCAACTAAACTAATAGCTGCCATAAATAAAAGTTTTTTCATGATTAACTTATTTAAATATTTAACAATTTGAAAGTTACAATATGCGAACAATTATTGTTGTCATTCTTCCGATGTTATCTCTCCTTTAATATCCACTAACGAAGAGGTTAGTTCCAAAGCATAAGGATAAGCTTGAGGACTATATAAATACAAGGCTTTTCCTTCTTGAGAATTCACTTGATGATTCTCAATTATCACATTTCCATTACAGTCTGTCACCGTAATATTAGCATCTTGTAAAGGGAACAAAAATAAAATTTGCAGGTAGTTTTCACCCTCTGTCACTTCGATATTATAATCTATAGGGACCCGGGTAACAAGTTTGTCATTACATGAGGCAAAATTGAAACGTGTACTTTTTCTTTTAGCATACTGTGCTGCTTCGCTCATTGGTGTTACAAAAAATACCATCAAAAGAGCCATAACTAATTTTGTTTTCATTTTAGTGCTTTTTATTGATTAACGACTGCAAAGTTAATGTCCAACAATAAAAAACAGGCAAAAAATGAATCACACTACAAATGCATAAGTAACTGTTTTACAAGCAAATAAAATTTTAGAATATCACATTTCATCTATAATCTCTATTCATCCGTTCCTTAATGCGATATTTCCGCTGGGCAATAATATGTGTATCTGTATTCCCAAAGCAAAGAGCAATAGTTTGATTGGAAAGCTCCGCTTTCTCCAAACACAAATATAAAAGATCCTCTTCTGTCAATAACGAATAATGAATCTTCATGTCGGAAATAAAATCTGCAAAAAGCTCCCAAACCACTTCTTTAAGTTTCTTCTGATCGCTATTACCTAATACAAGTAGTTCTTTCTTACAGTTCACTTCTTGTGTTGAAAGTCTTAATATTTTTTTGTAAATAGCACTCTGTTTAAAAAGCCAAATACGCAGGTTTTCTTTTTCAAATGTAAGCTTTTCAATAATTGCTTCCCGTTCTTTAATTTCCAGTTTATATCTTTCATTTTCTTGCGAAAAATCAACCTGCTTTTTCTGAAGAAGAGAAATGATACGCTGGCTTTCAGCAATTGAATGCTCCAGATTTTTATACCTTTCACGAGCTTGCCGCAAATTTTGTTCGATTACTATTTTCAGTTTATTCTGCTTATTGATACGATATTGAAAAAATAAAACAAGAATCAATCCACCAAATATAAAAGCTGCAACTATGTTTTTCAAAACAGACTCGTTTTTTTGTTGTGCTCTACTAAGTTTTTCCTTAATATCATACTGATGTACTAATTGTTCAATTTTAGTTGATTGATTAGTTCTGTAAACAGAATCAACTATCTCAATAAATTGGAATAACAAATCCGTGCATTCTAAATAGTTTTCCTGTTCTTCTTTTATACAACCTAAATTCAATAATATGCTAGCTTTCTCTTTCAAACTCAAACGACTACTATCCTCCAAACTCTTATTCATATAATAGGCAGCAGAATCCAAATTATCTTTCAAATAAAAGATATGTCCTATATTATTATAATGCACAGATGGTTTTTCCTTTTGGGAATGCCACAACAAAGATTGCTTGGCATAATATAAGGCAGAATCATACTGTTCTTGAGCACTATATACAGCACTCAATTTACCAGTAAAAAGATCTACCATAGCAGAATCTTTTTGCATCACACCATACTCCAAAGCCTTTCGCTGACAAAATATGGCTGAATCATTTTCTCCTATAATAGAATAATAATGACCAAGATTATACAACGCTATCGCCTTATCTTTATCCGTATAACAACAGCGATACAGTTCATCGAAAGTGTTTTTTGCTTTTTCGTACAAACGTACATTGTAGTACTCATTACCTAAAGAACTTAGCAAATGTCTCTTCGTCTCTATCTCTTCAGGATAATTCCGAATAATATCAAGGCCTTCCAACAGAAAGCCAATAGCACGTTCGCTTTGTTCCATCTCTATTTCCAAACGGCCTTTATAAAGCAAAGTGATGGCACGTTCCTTCTGGTCGCTGTCATAATAATCCAAAGCAAGATCCAACAGTGAGTCGCAAGGAAGCAGGGACTTTTCGCACTTATCTGTGGCACGAGCCAGCAATAGCGCATAATACGCACTTTCCGATGCAGACAAATTACATGTATCAGCCAACGTCTCCAACAGATAAAGGGCACTATCGGGACGTTCGGCCAGCAATGAATCGGCTTGTCGGAAAATTGTTTCCAAATGTTTGTCAGGGCTACATGCCCAAAAAGAAAGCAACAGCAAATACAAAATCAGATTTTGTTTTTTCATCGTTATTCATGTATGTTGTTCGGCACTTCAAAAGTACAGCATTTTCCATCCTGATTTTAGCCTTCTACCATCAATTAACAGGAGTTTTGGCTTTTTACTCTTTATTTTCGTTAACTTTGCAAATATACTTCTATTATTAGAAAGCCATGAAAGAGATTAAGCAAAATTCACTACGGGCATGGGTGCTTGCCGCCCGCCCCAAGACCTTGACCGCTGCCCTCATCCCCGTGCTGCTGGGTAGCGCACTTGCTTTCAGCGACGGGTGTTTTCAGGAAATACCGGCCCTGCTGTGTGCCTTTTTTGCCTGCTTCATGCAAATTGCCGCCAACTTCATCAACGACCTGTTCGACTTCCGCAAAGGCAGCGACCGCGAAGACCGGCTCGGTCCCGAACGCGCCTGTGCCCAAGGCTGGATTACGCCGTCGGCCATGAAGACAGGAATCGGCCTGACACTGCTGATTGCCTCGCTGACCGGCTTGAGCCTGCTGTTCTACCTCTGGGGAAAACTGCCACATGGTGGCTGGGAACTGATTCTGCTGGGTGTGCTGTGCATACTGTTCGCTTTCCTGTACACCACCTACCTTTCTTATCGGGGCTGGGGCGACCTGCTGGTGCTGATCTTTTTCGGTTTTGTTCCCGTAGGAGGTACTTACTACGTACAAAGCGGCACACTGAATGCCGATGTGGTGGTGCTCTCCATCGTCTGCGGACTGGTGGTTGATACCCTGCTCATACTGAACAACTACCGAGACCGCGAACAAGATGCACGTAGCGGAAAGCGCACACTGGTAGTCCGCTTCGGCGAAAAGTTCGGCAGCCAGTTGTATCTGGGTTGCGGCATCCTGGCCGTATTGCTCTGTCTGTGGTTCCTCTACACCGGTCGCCTGACATTACTCGAATTTATCTGGGCTCCCTGCGTTTACTTCTACCTGCATGCACTGACGTGGCGGAAGATGGTTGCCATACACAGCGGCAAAAAGCTGAACAGCATACTGGGAGAAACTTCGCGCAACATGTTGTTTATGGGGTTGCTGCTGAGCGTAGCGCTCTGTCAATGACAGATGCAACTTTCATAACCTCCTGAACCGCATCAAAGTATACTAAATCTCAAACTTAAACGTATTGTATAAACTGTATAAAACCTAAAATGAACAAACTGAACGGATTTCTTTACGGAATCATCTCGTCGGCATCATTCGGTCTGATCCCGCTTTTCGCCATTCCGGCCATGCAACACGGCATGGACTTTATGAACGTGATAACTTACAGATTCCTTTTCGCCACCATCGCTTTAGCCATCCTTCTCAAAGTGAGGAAAGTATCTTTCGCCATTGAAAAGTCCGACTTACCTACCCTGCTGCTACTTTCGGTCTTCTACATCGTTTCGTCAGTCTTTCTACTTTTGGGCTACAAGTTCATGCCGTCGGGAATAGCTACCACCATCCACTTCATGTATCCTGTCATCACAACCCTAGTTATGATGCTTCTCTTCCACGAAAAAAACTCGCTGAGCCACACTCTGGCCATCCTTATGGCAATAGCCGGAGTATATGCTTTATCGTATACCGACTCGCAAGGCGAAACCAATCTTGTCGGAATCATCATCGTATTATTGTCGGCCGTAGGCTATGCACTTTATCTGGTGACCGTCGGACAACGGAAAAACAAAGAACTGAAAGGCCTGCGACTTACCTTCTACGTATTCTTTTTCAGCACGCTGATGCTTATAACCGGAATGCTTACCACAGGCAGCCTGCATTCGATACCCGACATCCCGACCTTCGGCAATCTGCTGCTTCTGGCCATTATTCCTACCATCGTATCCAACCTGACGCTTATCGAAGCCATCAAATACATTGGAGCAACACAAACTTCGGTGCTGGGAGCTATGGAACCTGTAACGGCTGTCATTGTTGGCATCACAGTATTTGGAGAGGCTTTCACACTTCCCATTGCCATTGGAATCGTACTTATTATTGCAGCTGTCACCATCATCATCCTAAAAAGATGACAGTAACCGAAACGGATGTATATCGTACCCGTTTCTTCCACACTTGCACCGCTCAAAACAAACACTTGCACGGCTCATGAGCCACACTTGTACGGCTCGCGAGCCGTGCAAGTGTGGAAGAAAGGTACTTTTTGGCAGGAACAACGCTTGCACGGTTGGCACATACGGATGCACAGGAAAGCCCGCAACCGAAAAGCATCTAAATAAAAAATGGAAAACAGAGAACCGCATCGGCCGTCCTCCGTTTTCCATTATTTGTCTATATGCACATCTCCTTACGCTATATGCTCAGCGCTTACCGTACATCCGTTCGTAGTAATTCTGATAGTCGCCGCTGGTTACTTCTTCAACCCAAGCCTGATTGTTCAGATACCATTCGATGGTCTTCACAATGCCGACTTCGAACTTCGTTTCAGGATACCAGCCCAAAGCGTTGGTAATCTTGGTGGGGTCGATGGCGTAACGCTGGTCGTGCCCCAGACGGTCCTTGACAAAAGTAATCAGGTCTTCATTAATCCAGCTGATATCAATCTGACCGTCGGCGCCTTTCACCTGTTTCTTCAATACCTGGCGGTATTCGGGTTTCTCGGTCATCAGGCGATGAATGGTGGCGATGGTCAGCTTCACAATCTCCAGATTGGTCTTCTCGTTGTGACCGCCTACGTTGTAAACTTCGCCTTCTGCACCTTCGCGCACCACAAGGTCGATGGCCTTGCAATGGTCTTCCACGTAGAGCCAGTCGCGTACGTTGCTTCCGTCGCCATAAACAGGCAGCTTCTTGCCTTCAAGGATATTCTTGATAATCAGCGGAATCAGTTTCTCGGGGAAGTGATACGGACCGTAGTTGTTGGAGCAGCGAGTGATAGTCACCGGCATCTTATAAGTATCGTGATAAGCCATTACCACCATATCGGCACTGGTCTTGCTGGCACTGTACGGGCTGTGCGGACAGAGCGGGGTAGTCTCGGTGAAATAACCTTCGGCACCCAACGAACCATATACCTCGTCAGTCGATACCTGATGATAGCGCACGCCTTTGCGCCAAGTAGGATAGCCAAACTCGTCCTTGCCAGTCACCCAGGCACGGCGGGCAGCATCCAACAGGTTCTGCGTACCCAGAATGTTGGTTTGCAGGAACAACTGCGGATTTTCGATACTACGGTCCACGTGGCTCTCGGCAGCGAAGTTCACTACATAGTCAAATTTGTATTCGGCAAACAGACGGTCGGCCAACTGGCGGTCGCAAATGTCGCCTTTCACAAAGAAGCAGCGTTCGTTGTCGATGTCAGCTGCAATGGTACCTAAGTTTCCAGCATACGTCAACGCATCCAGAATGACAACTTTGATGTCGTTGTGCTTAGCCAGAATATATTTAATGTAATTTGCTCCGATAAACCCGGCAGCACCGGTTACAAGATATGTCTTCATTTGATGAATGAAAAATTAATAATGAATATTAAGTATTTACTTCCTTCGTTTTCAAGTCTGTAAGTTCATCAGTTGCTGTTCCACTTTACTTCATAAACCTACACACTTACCAACTCCCCCTCTCCTTGGGAGAGGGGCCAGGGGTGAGGCATTATTTATGCGACTCTGCCAGTTCCATCAGGTATTTGCCGTACTCCGTTTTGCCCAGCTGCTCGCCCAGATGATAAAGCTGGTCTACATCAATCCAGCCCTTACGCCATGCAATCTCCTCGATGCAGCTTACGCGGAAGCCCTGACGGTTCTGAATGGTAGCAACGAAGTTGCTTGCTTCGAGCAGGCTGTCGCAATTGCCAGTATCGAGCCAGGCAAAACCGCGTCCGAAGAGTTCCACACGCAACGTACCTTCTTCAAGGTAGAGGCGGTTCAAATCGGTAATCTCGTATTCGCCACGGGCCGAAGGCTTCAGGCTCGCCGCTTTCTCGGTAACGGTAGCGTCGTAAAAGTAAAGACCAGGAACAGCATAGTTGCTTTTGGGCACTGCCGGCTTTTCTTCGAGAGAAATCGCTTTGCCGTCGGCATCGAACTCGACAACCCCATACGCACGCGGATCTTTTACATAATAGCCGAAGATGCAGGCACCCTTCTCAATGGAAGCAGCACGCTTCAGCATGGCAGAAAAGCCCTGACCATAGAACATGTTATCGCCCAGAATCAGACAACCCGGTTCGCCGTTCAGGAAATCGGCTCCCAGCACAAAAGCCTGTGCCAGTCCGTTGGGCTGCTCCTGTATCTTATAAGAAAAGGACATTCCCAGTTCCTCGCCTGTACCCAGCAAGTCGCGGAACATCGGCAAATCGCGCGGAGTAGAAATAATCAGTACCTCACGAATACCGGCTAACATCAATGTAGAGAGAGGATAGTAGATCATAGGTTTGTCATAAACAGGCATAATCTGCTTGGAAATGGCCTTTGACAACGGATAAAGACGAGTGGCACTGCCACCGGCAAGAATAATTCCTTTCATATTTCAGTTCTTAGGTTTTATAAATATCAACGGGAGAATAAAATAAGAAGGAGGACAAAGCCCCACGGCTCTTGGTGCTATTCAAGACGCAAAGGTAACGAAATTTAGTTGGAGGACAAAATTAAAAGATTAAAAAATTCGACCATCTAATAATGGATTACGGCAGAAGAAAGATAGAATAAATCATGTCTTTTTTGTTAAAATCCACTTCAATCCTCAAAAGTGTGTTATAAAATACAAGTTTTTCTACAGAAGATTTGCAGATTCCAGAAAAGGCCGTACCTTTGCAATGTGTTTTTCATAGTATTAGATTTAAGGTTAACAAAGGTTGGAGTACAGCGGTACTCCTTTTTTTATGCCCGTACCCGAAATAAAGAGCCGATTCTTTTTTACCCTATCGGAAAAACATATGAAAGTATCAGAGGAGAGAGAGTTTTTCTTTTAATTATCTTCTATTTCAGAAATCTCTATTTTTACACTATATTAAATATCATTTATATCTTAGCAAATTATATGAATGATATATTCCTACTGAGCCAATATTATTCTTAAGTTAAAATTCCTTCATCAGGCATTCTGAAAGAATTAAGGTTTCTCTTAATATGGCAAGAAGCAATATAATCAAACAAATTTAGATTATATCTCCGTCTATAAAACAACCCCATCGTTCTTTCAAATTTATTATTTGCTTTTTCAACTAAAGTCCAATTATTGATTATAGCATTTTTCTGTTACTATATATAAAAAAATGCCACCTAAAAAACATGTAAATTTTCACCTTACATTCCAATTTTTCAAATGATTTTAAGTAATTTTGCATTCAGATTTAGCTAACAAATTGATTTTATAAAACTCTCATCTACATAAAATGAAAAAAATACTCTTTATAATTTCATTGATGGCGATATTCTTAACTATTTCTTGTACAAGTCCTGTAGAAAAACAAATGCAAACTGCTAAAGAAAAGATAAAAAGAATATTTGAAGATGCAGCCTTCAAAGCCAATAGTACAATAAAATGGGAAGAATTTGTTTCCTTAGACTTAGACTCACTAAACGAAAACGACATAGATTCAATTCGTCGAGAAGAAATATTCACAAAAATGAAATATTATACTAATGAAATGAAATCTATAGTTCCTCAAGCGGAAAATTTAGCCAAGAAAATGGGCCAACATCTTCGAGCTATACGCATATATTCTGGAGTTATGAATGATTTGGCTCAAAACGAAAAAGAAGAAATGGAAGAAGCCTCAAATGAAATGGAAAAATTACATAAAAAAATGGATGCTTTAAAAGATTCTATTGCAATGTGTAGCAAAACTGACTCTATTCTTGAAGTACAAATAAAAAATCGACACAATAAGACACTTCCTATTAAGTATTATAAATACAAATGCTTTGTAAAAGCGACTTGTAAAGATATTAACTCCAACCAAATAGAAAATTTTATTGACACTTTAGAATTCTTCTTTGATTTTGAGATGAATCCCATGAAATGGTAACATTTACACTTTAACAAAGAAACTTGGTACATCAAACGACACATTTGTAAGAGATATTAATCTGAAAAAATATTTTAAACAATAATAAGCAAATTCAGCCACTCCGCATCGATCAATCTTAATCATGCAAACAAGTATCTTACCTATAAATATAAACAATCACTAGTGGGCACTTTAAATTAAACATCGTTCTTTGAAATCTTTGATAATCGC
>OGEZ01000152.1_pt1 | contig 75506 bp, 68 predicted proteins | sample 1570831 | NCBI WGS metagenome assembly OGEZ01 (sample SAMEA2582059, study PRJEB24529) | metagenome | biome: Human gut stool | place: China | collected 2011 | reverse complement strand
AGAGTTCAACGACCCGGTGATAGAAGCTCCCGGACATTGGCGAGGACAAATTACATCGAAAGATGTGCCGGGCTGTTGTGTCCCGGCAAAGGAAACAAATGATTTTATGACCGGTGGGACTAATTCGGCATCTTCCTCTGCGGTGGCCAACGTTGAGGGCTTAGATTATTAAATTGGCAATCAGTCTTTGAAACTGAATAAGCCGCTATTTAGCGTTTCCATATTAATCGCGGATATCATTACGAAAAATATGGCCTAGATAATTTTTTTTGAAAAGATAAAAGATATTTAATCCTACCACAGCTTATGCTGATAAAAAAAGCCAAAAACAACAAACACGGCACAGAAAATACAAATAAATAAATAGCTTGTTTGTTGGTTAATAATGCTTAGGCCTTTGGTAAAAGGTGGCTTTTCCTCCTTGGTTGTTACGGTATTATCATACTAGAATTGATTAAATTTGATAATAACCATGTTAAAACCGTTTTGAGAGGTTTTTCCGGAATGTTAAGATTCCGGGAGCATATTAAGCTGATGATGCGAATTGGTGAGCGAGTGCACTTGAAATGCACTGGTCGGTGACGGCTTAAGGGTTCGAATCCCTTCGTCAGCGCTAAAGAGGAAGAAAATTCCTCTTTTTCTTTTATTTTCCTTAGGAGGGTTTTTATGTCTAATATAGAAAAGATTGCAGATTTGATTTTTGAATCCGAAGAAGATATGACATTTCCAAAACTGTTAGACGAAATGGAAAAGCTTGGTATTCACACGGCCGGGACGAAAGATTTTATTTCCGATCAGTTAAGTAACTGCATTTATTGGCGAAACATGAGCGATGAAGCGATCAAGATTTTGCATGAAGTCAATAAACGCTATAATGTGACTCTTCAACCGTATGGGTTTGATAATAAAGGTGTTGCATTTTATAGATTTTACTATCCGGATTTCCCGATTTTTAATCATTTTCTGATAGACAAGATGAGCGCTAAGACTCAGAAAGAGTTTATGAAGAAACCTTATCTTATGCCGGTATACTGGGTTCCAATTTCAAAATCTCACACAATCAAACAGCCTAAAAAATAAAAGCCTCAATTTATGAGGCTTTTTCTGTTAGTACATTATAGTTTAATAACTCCTGCGGAATTATATAATTGTGATTGCATAAAGTATAGATATCGTCCAGTGCCTTATCTCCTAAGAACTTTAGTAAGGCAAGCTCTTTATATGAAATTGAAACAGCAAGTTTTAAGTCTTTTACTCTTCCATATTCTCTTTTTTCATATAAATACTCGTATCCAGGGACAAATGGTACGATATGATATCCTGAATATTCTTTTATCAGTTTATACATGATATCAATTCCAGAAGAGTCAATATCTCCAAAATAATAAAATGTTTCTACACCATGAATTTCGTTTGTATCTTCCACTTCCATATATTGAAAAGAGTTCTGTATTTTTCTTCCTTCTCCGTAAATCAAAACGTCGATTGTAACACCACATATTTGATGACCTTTTAACAGCAATTTACGCATGGTGTACCAAGTATCTTTATTTTCAATAATAAGTGCCGTTTTTGGGTTGTCAGAATACTTGAAATAGATAAATGGCTCTGGCGTCTTATAGACGTTAAAGATTCCCATAGAGATTCCATGCTTACTTAAAAATTTTTTACATTCACTGGAAGCCAGAAATTTTTCATCACCAAATACCTGCAGACTGCGTTCATTTATAGAAAGTGGAATATTGGGCTTTCCGTCTTTTATGAAATTCATGATGCAATCATTGATTTTCTTTGCATCCATAAGTGTTCTCCTTTTATATTTTTAGAGATATTATGGAGAAAATCGACTAATAATAAAAAAGAGGCATAGCCTCTTTTCTAATAAAGCATTTCTAATAATTCTGTTCTGATTGCATCTGCATTTGCGCTGTTTCTCAAAGCATCATTTCCGAGTTGTTTTAATACCCACTCATCTGGAGAACTTGCTGAATCAATTCTCTTCTGATACTCTTCTGTTCCTAACGCTTTAAGAAATTCATCTGGATCCTTATATGGATTCATATCGATCAGTTTTATTTCCATCAAATCTCCAATGATTGAGATTGCTCTTTTTGCAGCAACAACACCAGGTGCATCGGAATCATAAGCTAAATAGATTTTTTTCTTGTAAGTTGATAATAAAGAAATCTGTTGCTTTGTTAAGGCAGTTCCTAAACTCGCCACTGCGTTTGTAAAGTCATATTGATGAAGGCTTATGACATCCATATATCCTTCACATGCAATAAAGTAGTCCTGTTTTGAATCTTTTGCGAAATTTAATCCAAACAAATTATATGATTTATTATAGATCTGAGATTCTGATGAGTTTATATATTTTGGCTGATCTTTCGAATCGGTAAGGATTCGGCCACCGAAGCCAATGACATTTCCTTCTACATTCTGAATCGGAAACATCAACCGATCATAGAACTTATCCTGAATATAATTGTTATCATAGAAACCAACGATTTTAGCAGCCATGATTTCCTTATCACTATATCCATGCGCTTTTAACAAATCATATAGCTTCTGCCCTTTTGGAAAAGAATATCCTATTCCAAACTTTTCTATAGTTTCATCCGATAATCCTCTCTTTTTTATATACTCTGCTGCAGCTGCTTCTCCTCTCTGCTCCTGATATATCTTACTTACTGTTTCATTTACTTCTAATATACGATTTCTTTCTTGATTTCCAATATTTTTTCTATATTTTACATTAGAATCAAGCATTTTTAATGCTCTTAAGAATGATGTATGATGAAAGTACATAATGAAGTTTATAACATTTCCGCCGCAACTGCAGCCGAAGCAGCAGAACTTCTGAGTTTCAGGATCTACCATGAATGATTCTGCTTCATCATTATGAAGCGGACACTTTCCAAAATATTTCTTCCCAATTTTTATTAACTGAACAGACTTTGAAATGACTTTTACTATATCGTATTGTTTTATAATTTCACCGATATCAGTTTCATCATAGAACATATATACTCCCTCTTTCTAAATTTGATATAATTAGTATGAGAGATTTTCTGGCAAAACAAAAAAGACCCGTTTTGGGTCTTTTCTTACATATCGTCGAAATCGAACACGTCGTTATCAGCTTTAGGAACGGTATCGAAACCATTTAACACATTTACGAACTTAACAATCTTATCATCCTTCAATTTAATTCCAGATGATACTGCACTAACCATTTCATTCTTATATAGAGTTTCCTTATCTGTATTCTTTACGCAAACCGATACAAACATCGGAACCTTATTTCGGTTACATGCGATTCTAAGCTTTGTTACAAGATCGAGGATTTCATCCTCATATTCATGAGTTTTATCAAAATTATTTGGGTTTTTCATTTTTATTCCTTTCTTTATATAATGGATTGTCGAAATGGATATTGATTGTTTTTGTTTTGTCTTCTTCGGCCTCTGTCTCTGGAACTGTAACTTTAAAATCGATTCCATTTTTCAATGCTTTTCTCATTCTAATTGTTTGTTTTACAGCATATATGCATATTAAGATGACTATAAAAACCTCAACGATCCCGCCAATGATAAATGCAAATGGCATATAATTACATCCTTTATTATTCATATTTAGTATGTAAGAAATTCGAAAATCGGTTACAAAATTTTGTACTTTGTACTGTAAGTTCCTAAATTATCCGGAGCAAATAAAAAGCGCCCGTTTGGACGCTAATCTTTTTTAATTACAACATCAACGCCGTCTAAAGCGCCTGTCATATCAAAAAGTTCCTTTTCTGATTCTGTTAGAACAACATATTTCTTCTTCTTTCGAACTTTCATTCTTTCAAGAGATTCAATTCCTAACATCGAGTTCTTGATGCTCTCTTCTCTCTTCAATGTATCATTCTCATTAAAGTCGCTTTCATATACATAAGAAGCCGGACCGGTCAAGTAACCACGTAATAGATTTTTCAAAAATGAGTTTCGGTAATATTTTTTTAAACTGCCTAAATACTCGATTGCGTCTGCATCTGCAACCGCGTCCAACTTTAGATGGAACTGTGCAGACTTTATATCAGTTAAATTATCCTGATTAACTTTTTCTACTGGGAAATCAATAAAAACCGGTTCATTTCTTACATATGCTAAAAGGGCTTTTTTCATAGCATCTTTAATTGGAAATCGAAGATTCTTATACAAATAAATCAAATCATAATCATGTAGTTTATATAATCGAACTGTAATATCCATAACATCACCACCCATCAGCAGCCGCAGATTGCTAAGAAAAGAGCTAAAACAAATAGAATAAGTGGAATACACAAATATTTGAGACATTTTCTATATAGAGTGATTGTTCCATCTTCACGAACCTGGATATAAACTGTACTATCCGTTGGTTTATGTTTGAGGATCATTATCTTCTCAATATAGTTTTCATCATTATTTGGACTATAAGAAACATATAACTTATATCCCTTTTCAAGATTATCGATTTGTTTTACCAATCCAATTTTCAGCGAAGGATCATTTATCATTTTCTTTTTTTCGATGAAGAAAATAATTGCTCCTGAAATTATAAGTAAAAATGAAATAAAAATTATCAAATAACCACATCCTTTAGTCTGACTGCTCTGCACGTATGAATACGTCAGGTTCTTAAAGCGGTCTCGCATCATATGAGAATATAGAGAGCTCTTACAAGAACATTTAGGACGGCTACCAGATGTCATACTAAATGAAGTACAATAATGTATAGCCTTATGTCCAAGGATCGCAGCTGATCCTATCTACAAACGAATCTGTAGACCTAAATATTATGAAAGATTCTCTTGTTTTAAGAACAAAAAAATTTTTTCATTCTTTTAAAAAAGCGCTTTCCTCTGCACGCATGAATGCAGCAGCTTCCATCGCTAAAAATTAGTGATAAAACTATTCTTTTGGTTCTGGCATTTCTTCATCTTCGAAAATATTATCTTCAATATCATCATCAATGTTTTCGAGTTCTTCTTTTAATTTATCCTCTGATTTCTGATTTAAATATCCAAGGACAAATCCAACAGCTCCGCATGCAGCGGCAACAACAAATGCAGCTTTTAAATATTTTTTCATATAAAATCCTCCTGAATTAAAAATGTATACAAATTTAGTATGTAAGAAATTATTTTCCTAATTGTGAAAATAATTCGATAAACTGAATCGCTGTATTATTTAAGGCCATGATATCCTCGTCGGTGACAGGTACGCTCCAAACGTAAGTATATTCACCAGTTACATTCAAAGCGATTTTAAATGATACAAGTTTTTCACTTCCTCCAGATATTTTGCTTTCCCTGAATATCATAGACAGTGGGATTACACTTTGTTCGATTGGTCCATTTTTCCCAATTGCCGTTAAAACAAGATTATTAAATGCCATACTCGTTGGGCCTAAAAATTCGATTGATGTTATAATGTTATTCGTTTTGATATACAACTTCCTGGCAACCACATACGCATTTTTTGTTCCATAGTAATTGATTGTATCCTTAAAGGTGTCCATTAAAAACTGTTCTGGTTTCTGTTTAATAATTTTATTCTCCATAATTTTGCTCCTAACTATTTTATATAAATAGTATGATGGATTCCTACGTGTTTTTAGGCATAAAAAAAGAAGAGCATTGTGCTCTTCTCTTTCCAGGACTATTTGTACTCGCATACAAGATAAGTCCTGAAGTCGCTACCCGCATAATTGCAAGTAACGAGAATTACAAGACGGCTAATTTCTTCCGGAATTTCACCGTTAGAAACAGTCTTGTTTTTTGCAAAGGCTTTAAGATCCTCTGCCGTTTTGATTCCTCTAAGGGAATCATCAGCTTTGCCGTACATGCATACGACAGGCTGAAGCTCGGACTCTTTGTCCTCTTCATAGAGCTTAATGCTCTTATGAGATTCGAAAAAGTCTTTGCCATTGAAACGGTCCACGTCGTGAAACATGGAACCGTTCCGCATATTGTGTCCATAAATGATAGTTAAACTATCATTGCTGGACGGGTCCACAAAAAGTGAACCCTGAGAGCTTTTCTCTCCATCAAAATTAAGATGGAGATAGCTCTCACTTCCGTCGTTCATGACCGGATAGTCGATGTTTGTGCCATCGACATAAATCCAGTATTGAACGTCGGCGTTCTGAGCTTTAAGCTCAGTAAAATCGATTGGAGACACATATGCCTCTTCCTCGATTTTTGCCTCCTCAACAGTTTCAACAGCCACTTCTGTGGTTGTCTCAGCAACTGTTTCAGAAACGATGGAGGATTTTAACTCCTCCATCTTCACAGACTCTTCTTGAGCCTGTGTTCTGTTGGAAAGTAAAACACCTCCAACGACTATTGCTGCTGCAACTGCAGCGATGCTTAAAAATGGAACTCTCATAATAATAGTTCTCCTTTCTAAAATAAAATTTGAACGTATGAGAGTCCCATCAATTGGCTCCATCGTTCTTTTAATACAAATAATATGTAATATTTTTCCTTAAATAAAAAAAGAACATCCTTTCGGATGTCCTCTTCTTGTATATATATGATTGATTACTGTTCTGCTTCTGTATCTTCTGCTGTTGCTGCAGCTTCATTTACTCCAAGTTTCTGTTTGAGTTCCTCGTAAGAAAGTCCGGATTGTGTTAAAATCGCGATAGCTGCATTCTTTTTCAGTTCTTCAATTTTTGCTGTTAATTCTTCAATTTTCTTCGTATGCGGTTCAATGTACTTTTTAGTCTTTTCTTCTACCTTAATCTGTTCGTTTAAAATAGATTCCTCAAGTTTTTTGATCTGTTCCTCAAGTTTTTCATTTGCTGATTTTCTTGGTCCTCTTGCCATAATGCATGCCTCCTTTAAATTTGATAAATTCATTATATACACAATCTAATTATATTGCAATATCTAATTTTTATACATTTTCTGAGATACAAACAAAAAAAGAAGGGATGGTCCCTTCTTTTATAGTAAATTTATTTTACAGGATCGTCAAATATAAAATCTTTTTTTCCTTTTGTGCCATCAGTATGTGATGATTCCGCAAGATGTTCTTCAACAACTGGCAATCCAGAAATGATATCGCTTGCAATTTCTTGACACAATTTACGGTCTTCACCAGAAAGGCTTTCATACGGTTTATAGTTTCCTGCAGCATTTACATCATTATAGATTACAGCAGATTCATGATATACTTTTGCTATGATCGAAACAGCTTCTGCCCTTGTCATAGGCTCTTTCATAATCTTCTTATCAATTTCATCTGCAATTTTTCTTGAGATATATTTATTCTGCGTCTGCTGCTGTTTTGCCATTTTACCCATTCTGATTGCTTCTAAATCATCTGGTGATTTATGTAGTTTTCTCGACGCTTTTTGACCTTTTTCAATTGTTTTATCTAACTCACTCCAAAATAAATTCTTTTGGATTTTTTTGAAGTCATCAACGGTCATACCTTCCATATTATTAACGACTCGAATATCATTAATAGCGCCAGCGAGTATTTCATCTTTATATTTTCGATCGTCAAATATTGTAGCGGCATCTTTCATTGATTCATTATAAAGAGTTTTGAACGTGTCAAGTTTTTCAATTTGGCTGCGTTCTACTTTTTCAGTAGCTTCTTTAATTTCAGGTTCTTTTTCTGGGCAAACAGTTAATGCAAACTTCGCAAAATCAGATAATAAATTATGAGAAGTTGTCTTGAGGTCTTTAAATCCTTGTGCGATTTTTTGCCCGAGATTTGCGATCCTTCTTGTAATTGTCTGATTGAATGCAGCTGTTATCTCACCTTTTTTTCTTTCTATAGATGCTCTGGCCGATAATTTTGCTTCATGAACCAGATCTACCAATTTGTTTGCATGATAACGGACACCGGCAGCTGCTCTTGCATATGCGTTTGCATTCTTTATCATACTTTCTCTTAAATATTTTAACTGTATGGCCGTTTTAACTGTATTTTCCTCCTGACCCTTAATGTTAGAAATTGTTTTATAGTACTTTTCCATATTATATAACATATTTCCCAGTTCCGCACCTTCAGATAGATATTTTCTTCCATTTAACAGTTCCACACCGCTTAAGACTCCATCCTTATAAGGTTCGACAAGTCCGAGTGTAATATCTTTTAGTGTTCTCGCAATATATTTAGCCGAATCGAATGTTTCTTGGACAGGACCATTTCTGAATTCTGTAAGCTTATCTTCTAAGGATGCTAATTTGTTAATCCATTCACGATCATAATTTGGTGCAGGTTTTTCCTTTGATGAATATGTAAGCCGTGCATCTGAATACACCTCATAATTCATATCCAAATCACTAATTTTTTTATCATACTGCTGATAGGTTTCAATCGTTTCTAATCCTGCATTAATAAATGATTCTATTTCTGATGCAACTTTAGATTTGTAGAAATTTCCTTCTGAGAAATTTTTCATTTCTTCTGGTGTTATTTCAAATGTCTTTTTTACATTACCGTATTTTTCGCCAAAAGAGACTTCAATGATTGGCTTTTCATCTATCGTGTAATCTCTATTTATTGTAATAGTTTGATTTCCTTTCGCATCTTCACAATATAACGTATCGAATCCTTTGTCTGAATCAGGATCCGCTTGTTCCATTTCAAAAATACTATAATAAGAAGATAAAAGATCTCTTACAGAGCAGTCAGCAAGCATTGGAGAATTCATATATGCTTCCATTTTTTGATCATGAACCGATTTTGCTTTTTCCATAGATGAACGAACATCAGCGACCATTTTTTTATATAGTTCTTGTTCCTGCGGATTCTTCAGTAATGCATTCTCAATATATGCATTCTTTTTTGTTACAGTTACAGACGCATCTTTTAATATAGAATCATTTGAAGTAATAAATAAACTTCCGCCTGGTTTTACTTTTACATTATACCCGGCTGCTCTTGCATTTGCAGCGATATCACTTAATGAAATATCTTCATACGATTCTAATTGTGTTCGTCTTTTTTCTATTCGTTCCGTAATTTTTTCACCAGTAAACGCAGTTTCTTTTGTTTCTGGTGTCTTTTTTTCTTTTAAATCGGATTCCCGATTTGAGTTCTTTTTTGCCATGTAATCTACCTCACTATATTTTGATATATATATAATGTAATTTCTCATTGTCAAATAATTATTATCGCATTTATTTTTTTACCATTTTACTTTTATCATTGATAAAAGGAGAAATTATATGAGTAAAATACGAGAGGTTCGGAAGGAACGAACCGGATGGAGGGACAAACAACTTGATGAATTGTTAGAAAGCCATGGGATAAGACTTCCAAATTCATTTCTTGTAACGGAATATAATTATGGGAAATCGGTCGCGATGATTGAATATAAAAATATCAGAGGAAGTACTGAAGGAAATCAAGCGATTATCCAATATACAAAACTAAGACAAAATGAAGAGTATTATTTTATTGTACTTTATGATTATGAGCAAAATGAAAATCTATATAGGATTACAAAGTTTATCGTATATCCAATAAATGATGTTGCAATTCGAGATTTTGGAGATCATCCAATTGAAATGTCAGAGCTGGAATACATAGATTTTTTATATAAGATAAGAAAAAACGAACAATCTGTCTATAAAACGAAAGCGTTAGAAGAATATCAGGAATGGTTTGAGATTCATGTTCAATCTGATCCTGAAAAAGAAATCATTTCTCATAGACACAGGAACTATGCTTATGACGTACCAGCCGCAGATATTGATTGTATGATGGTTGACCGATTCAATATCCCATATCTATTCATAGAATACAAATCAGTTTCAAAATCAGGAAGTAATTATTTCATTGATAAGAATATGAATAAAGAGGCATACGCATTAGCAGAAAAAAGTAAAGAGAATCTATATAATAAAGCAATCGCAGATTTAGGAAATGGATGCAAAGATCCTCTTCCAGTTATAGCTGTACAATATGACTTAGAAAACAAGTTATTTACGCTTTATGCATTTAACAATCAGGCAAAAGAAATGGTCACGCTTGGAAACATGTATGAAGATGAATACTTTAAATATATTTTAGAACCAAGTAATTTCGAAACATTCCAAACATGTCCGATATGTGGGAATGAACTAATTAAAAAGAATGGCATTTATGGTTCTTTCATTGGCTGCTCTGGCTTTAAAGTAAATAAATGCAAATACTCAAGAAAAATTGTATATGAAAATAAAAAAAGCGCTTGAAGGCGCTTTTTCTTATGCTGCTGCATATTCTTTTTCCAGATTTCTGTTAGAAGCCAAGAAACCTGTCTCTTTCATAAATTCCTTGAAAAAGTTAATTTCGTCTGTTGTTAATGTTGTTCTTTTGTTTTCTGCCTGAATCTGTAAAATCATATAGTTGTTTTTCCCGTATTCATTACATGGAGCGATTTCAACTGTGAGATATGAATTATCAATGCTCAGATTTTTTCTTACAAAAAGGATCAGGCAGTTTCCTTTAGCCACCTTCTCGACATAAGATCCAACACAATGACCAAGAGCAATACCCTCATTAATCAGATCTTGAGGTTTTTCCGGAATAATCATCTCCAGAGTCTTTGTCTTAAACAAGGTATTTCCCTCTACTGAATATTTATCTTTAAATTTCTTATAATTATCCGCAAACTTCTTTTTGTCAATTTCTATCTTCATCTGAGAATATCTTAAAGAATAGATATCGTGAGTTGTTAAAAGATATTTTGGATATTTGTCTTTGATTTTTCCATCGTCGACATCGTTTGCCATCTGAAGATAGTCAATATAGGTATTAATTGGCATGCTCACAAATCCCTGTGTGTACACATCGAAGCAAAGATACTCAATTAATCTTTTTGGATCAGCTCCATATTCGCTAATTGCTTTTGATAATTCATCTGTTTTTGTACGATATCGATAGGTATAATTATCGGCGTTTACAGAAGTAAGTGACGATTTTGTATAAGATTCCGCAAACATTCTGGCAATGTCCATTCCGAAATTTTTATAAAGAGAAATTACGGTCATCGCAAAACCACGGCCATATTTATTCTGGTTTGTTAAAATTCCAGTTCTGGCCGCTAACATTTTTCTAATTTTTAGGCCATCTTCATTGCTTACTCCATTAAAAATTTCATATGCATCAATAGAGCCATAACCATAATAGCGATTTGCGTATATTTTTGAAGCAAATAAGCTTAATGACATAGCACCATTCTTTAAATCTTCTGAACACCTAAAAATCATTTCACATAAAGAATCAATGTTGTTAGATGTAATTATATCAATCAGTAAACCGTTTACCTTGATTTCGAATTTCTTTGTTGAAAAGAATTTCTTGAAATCATTTTTTTCCATATCTCTGATATTATTTATGGTTTTCTCTTTTTTGATTAGATATTTATCCTGAGATGGCATAAATATAAACTGTTCGCCAAACTCATTTTCAATTACAACATCAAGACCACTTACTAAGAGAAGTTTGAATTTTTCTCCTTCACTCACAGCAGCACTCTTTTTATGCGTTGCGCTGCTTTTGCTTGCTTTTTTTGTTTCAGCAACTTTTCCATTATTATAGTGGTCAATATATAACTTGATTTTTTCTGAAGTGCTTAACTTGTTAATTTCTTCGATTTTCATTATTTTGCCTCCTTAATGTTTTCCGCTGTTAATTTTAAATGCTTATTTTTTGCCCATCGCTTGATAAAATCAATTTCATCTTTTGATAAATCATGACGTTTATTCAAACCTTCAATCTGAGGAACCGATCTATCTGGTAAAATCTCAATCGTTAGGTATGGAATATCCTTCTCTTCAGACTTTCTCATAAAGACAACTATACAGTCTCCATTTACTACTTTTTCGACATATGAAGCAACACAATGCCCAAGCTGCAGGCCTTCTTCGACCAGCTCATCTGCTATAGTTGGCATTACAATTGCAAATTTATCAATTGGATTTCGGTAACTAAAATCTTCGGTTTCACTCATAACTTCTTCAAAATTTCCCGCAATTGATTTGATCGTATCTTTCTCTGAGCATCTTCTTGTGATAATAGCCTCTTCGCTTAATAAATTTTTGGGATATTTATTTGTAATCTTTCCGTAATACTGTTTTGTAAGATTAAGATAATCTTCATAGACAACAATGGGCACGTTCTGACAGCCCTGTTTGTACAGATCAAATAACAGATAATCTATTAATCTTGGATAATCAAATTCACAATACGAGGTAAGTTTCGGCAAGTCCATATCAAAATCAGAATTTACAGATGTAAGTTTTAATTTTTCAATATAATAATTAACTGCATCTGCGCCTGCAATCTTTAAAAGATTTAAAGCATTCATAGCATAATACTTGATCGCATATTGATTTTCTGTATGAAAACTGAATAGTTTTGTTAAAATAGTTGGGCTGAGAGAATATAATTCATCTAAAATATCCGTGCAACTGTTACAGTAACGTTCTAAATAATGATGGTTTTCATATGCAAGCAACCCTCTTTTTGTAAGGAATCTGATGGATGGAGAGTTTGATGTTAAAAATGCAAACCATCGATCGACGTCACTTTTTCTAATTCCATTTTCTGCATAATTAACGAGCCCAGATTCAACAACTTGCTCATGCGCTTTTTTATCCAGGAAAAACCGTTTGATTTGAGTTGAGTCCTCAATATTTGTTTTTTCATCTGTATCTTCATCATAAATGAAGTACATTTGCTTACTAAAGATCAATGTCAATGTACGACTTGTCTTCTGTGTTTTTTTATTGATTGCAATATCCGGGCCATCAGCAAAAATAACGGAATACCCAGGTGTATATTTCTTTGTTTTCTTTTCTACTCTTGTTGTATAAGCACTTTTTACAGCTTCTTTCTTTTTTGCCTCTTCTTCTCCTGTTTTAATTTCGTCAATAAGTTCCTTAACATTAATCTCTTTGATTTCTTTCTTCATCTATTTAACACCTCTATTTTTCTATTTTTATAGAGATATAATGTAAAAAAAATGATTGGAATAAAAAAAGAGGCTTTTGCCTCCTTTTTCATTATTTAGCGATAACATTTTCATAGATTTCCATGAATTCTTTACCTGTAATTGTCTCTTTATTGATTAAGAATTCCGCGAGATCTTTCATAGTTTCTTTATGATCCAGAACAATTGATTTGGCCTTATCATAAGAATCCTTTAAGATTTTTACGATTTCATCATCAATTGCTGCTGCTGTAATGTCTCCGCAATTTAAGACTGTATTTCCAGAAAGATATCGGTTCTCCACGGTTGCAAATCCAGCAAGACCAAATTTATCAGACATTCCATACTGAGTGATCATTGCTTTAGCGATTGCAGTAGCCTTTTCAATGTCATTTGCAGCACCAGTTGTTACTGTATGGAAGAAAACTTCTTCTGCTGCCCTACCCGCTAATGCGATGACGATCTGTTCTTCCAGTTCTTCCTTTGTATTTAAGAACTTTTCCTTCTCTGGAGTCTGCATAACGAATCCTAATGCGCCCATGGTACGAGGAATGATTGTAATCTTCTGGACTGGTTCAGTATGCTTCTGAACGGCGGTTGCTAATGCATGACCGATTTCATGATAAGCTACAATCTTTTTCTCTTCTTCACTAAGAACACGATCCTTCTTCTCTTTACCAACAAGAACGATTTCAACGGCCTCTAAAAGATCTTTCTGAGAAACTGCCGTACGTTCGTTTTTGATTGCTAAAATAGCTGCTTCATTTACAATATTTGCAAGATCAGCACCAGAAACACCGGCAGTTGCGAGTGCAACACCCTTCATATCAACCGTTTCATCCAATAGTACATTTTTTGAATGTACGTTTAAGATATCGATTCTTCCTTTAAGATCCGGTTTTTCGACAATAACTCTTCTGTCAAAACGACCAGGTCTAAGTAAAGCTGCATCAAGTGATTCTGGTCTGTTTGTTGCGCCAAGAACGATAATACCTTTCTGCGGATCAAAGCCATCCATCTCAGAAAGAAGCTGATTTAATGTTTGTTCTCTCTCATCATTGCCATGAGATCCGCCATCTCTCTTTTTTCCAATTGCATCGATCTCGTCGATAAAAATGATACACGGTGCATTTTTGTTTGCTTTTTCAAAAAGGTCTCTTACTCTTGCTGCACCAACACCAACAAACATTTCAACAAAATCAGATCCGCTTATCGAATAAAACGGAACATGTGCTTCGCCTGCGACTGCTTTTGCAAGTAAAGTCTTACCGGTTCCTGGAGGGCCTACAAGCAATGCACCTTTCGGAAGCTTTGCGCCGATTGTTCGATATTTTTCCGGGTTATGTAAGAAGTCTACAAGTTCAGTTAGTGATTCTTTTGCTTCATCTTCGCCTGCAACATCATCAAACTTGATTCCTGTATCTTTTTCCACATAGTCTTTTGTCTTAGCTTTTCCGATTGACATGATCCCGCTTGATCCGCCCATCCCTTTTGAAAAGATATAAAGGATAATGAGCATTGGAGCAAAAGAAAGGATCACATTAAATATAGTTGCGCCAGTATTGGAAGCATGCTCAAAATCGACATCCTGTTCGATTAAACGATCAACAAGGTTAGGATCTGAAACACGGATTGCTTCATATCTGTATACTGTACCATCTATTTCATTTGTCAATGCGATAATATCATTATTGAAGATTTTTACTTTATTGATTTCTCCATTATTTAACGCTTTTACAAAATCTCCATATGTGATCTGTTTTTCTACTACATTTGTCGCATAATAATCATTTCCTGTCTTTTTCATATTATAGGAAAAGATCGTAATGCAAAAGATCCATACAATAATTGCAATCGCCAGCTGTTTTTTGTTCTTCATAAATTTCCTCTTTTCTTCATTTTGTAGAAATAGTATGTATTCTTTTGCTCAATAATAAAGAATAAGCAGCTACAGAAGCAGCCGCTTATTCTTTATTTTCTGAAATTCGTATTTATGATTGGATATCCATTATCTAAGCGGATTACATCATTATATAAAACGCAAAGTTTTTCTTTTCTAAGCAGTACATCCATATGATAATGTCCACAAAACCACATTTTGAAGTCTGTCATGTTATAAACCTGATCTAAGAACTTTTCTGCAGAACAGTCTATTTTTTGCATCGGATGAATTTGAGAGAGTGTATTTCTCATAATACTCTCTGGTGCGGCATGAGTGATAATATAGTCGACAGCACAATTATGATCTGCTAAGGCATCAAGTGCAGTATCGATTTCTCTATTATTTGGTTCTTCCTGTGGCCACCATGACACATATGGAGTTCTTAAATACTTATCAATACTTAAGCCTCCGCCAAAGGTGAAAAATGTTTTTCCTTCTATTTCATAAATCTGTCCTCGCATTAAGTGGATAATATTTTTGCGAATGAACTGGACAAAGCTTCCATTCCATTTTTCTACAGGGTAAGTAGATAAAGCATCAAAATTTTCATGGTTTCCGTCTACAAAAAGGATTGTGTATTTTTGATTTTCATAGAATTCAAGAAGTTTATTGTCTCTTAAGTCTCCAAACCATACACCTCCAAAGTCACCAGTTATAATCAAATAGTCATCCTTTTTTAAAGTTTTTCCTGCCGGAAATGATTCATCCCTTAGTTTTCTAATATCTTCGTTTCCATGGGTGTCGCCTGTAATATAAATCATACCTCGTTTCTCTCCTTATATTATTTCTATATTTATTATGTAAGAATTAGAGAAACAAAAAAAATCCCACCGTTTGGCAGGATTTTTTATTTATTACGCAGTCTGATCTGGAAGAAGATCGAACTCATATCCGGTGTACTGTTTCTTTCCGTTGTACTCGCCGCGCTCTTTACATCTTACGATTGCACGTCTGAAATGATCATCACGTTTAGCAAGAAGTTTAGCAGCACGCTCAGCAACATTGCTTGTCTCGCTATCCCAGAAAGTAATAGAAATCCAGGAAGACTCCTCATCCTTTCTTGTCTCCTCCGGCATAGAGATTCTGGTATAATGGCTACCATTAGAAGCGGTTCCCTCTGTTACAGATCCAACAACGCCCATGAAGATATCTTTGCTCTTAGATGTCTCTGTATCCGGGAAATGCCAATGTCCCTTATACTTAAAGTTGTTTGCAGTGATCTTTCCATCTTTCTCATAAATCTCAACTGCGATGACGCTTCCTTCAGAAACACATGCGTTTAAGAGACGATCAGCTAACGGGACGGTTCCATTCCAGAAAGCAATCTCTAAGCTCTCATTCTCGGTTTCACCTTTATCCTTGTTGTAAACCTCTCCTTCAAGTTTGATATTTACAACCTTATCTCTTGCAGCGATGTTCTTAACGGTTCCTACAACCAGACGTCTGTTCTCATCAATTTTCGTTACGTTTAACTTCATAATTAATTTCTCCTTTATATAACAAATTTTACTTTTTTATTATGTGATTATTCTTCTACAGATAACTCTTCTTTTTTTGGTTCAAAATCATATTTCATGATTTCTGGTGTTATCTTTGCAAATGCTTCTGAAAGGCTTCTGTTGTTGCTCTCATTTTGTCCAAATGTTACGAAAAAATCCATCACGACATCATATGCCGTATAATTAATTGCCGGGTTTAAGCATTCAATCATTGAATCCACAAGCGCTTTTTCGCGTTTCTTTCCGATTGCTTTAACAATTCCGCATTTTTTAGATACAGAACGATAAATAGATGTCATTGTTTTTGTTTTAACACGATCACTCATTTCATCTGTTGTTAAATCAATCATCATTAGATCTGCGAAATGCTTCGGGTATTCTAAGTATTTTGGGAAGATCTCATTTCTAACTTTCGATAACATATCATGCATATCGATTTCGCCAGAGTGAATCTGGCTGAACTCTTCTTCCATATAGAAGATTGTATTTGCATCTTCAATGCGATAGTAACCCTTCACTCTTAAAGCACAGTCTCCAATATCTGAAGTTTCTATCATAATCCCAGGAATAATATTTTCCGGTAACTCATATGTTTTTGAAATCTCTTTGGACGCGTCTGGAAATTCCATAAAACCTGCGTGATCGAATGAGATACTCTCCAGAAATTACATACAGCATCACCTAAATCTTTTTTTGCACTGTCTTTGATTATTTCAATCATATCAAAGATTTTCTTCTGGTTCATAAAGGCATATTTCTGGCTCATGACTGCAAATACTTTACTTGATTTCTTTTCATCAGATCGAACAACAATATTTACAGGAATGGGTTTGTTGAATTTCTTGGAAATTGCCATATCACGGATTAAGCGTTCAGAGAAGAATCCTGCGCCTGCATAATTAACTCGGCTGGAGATTGTATTCATTGCTTTAGCTGATACCGGGACATATCCGCCATCAGTAATTAATTCTTCGATTTTTTTCGCAGATGGACGTTTTGCAAAAGCTTCCATCCATAATCCGTTTGCAAAACCCTCATTTAAGATCTCTGACTCGTATCGTTTTTCATATAAACTTGCACTGATCGGATACTGTTTTAAGCAAAGTGAAGTCTTCGTTTTCTTAAAGATTTGGTCAGAATGTAACGGGACGCCGATTCTTCGTCCATCTGATCCTTCACTAATACTTAAGAAATAAATGTCATCCATATTTACTCTTTTTACTTCAGTATTATTTGAAATAAAATCAATTGTTTCTTTTAATGCCTCTGTTTCTGTTCCTGTTACTTCCCAACTATCCTTTAAAAATCCATCCATTTTTAGTTCCTCCTAACTGTTCTTTTCATGTCACTTATCAAGTGTTTATTTTCATCATTTTCAATTGATTCAAGATAAGGAAGTAAGTTACTGAAGTCTCCTGAAGTCATTCCTAAATGAATGAAATTTGCGATCTCCTGTTTCTCATTATTTGAAATCAATTTCTGTTGATATAAGCATTGCAGGAGCCAAAGCAGATGCATACCAGTTTCATTTTTCATATTTTTACTCTCCTTTTATCGAATCTGTAGTTATAATGTTTAAAAAAATTAGGAAATAAAAAACTGCCAGGAATCCCTGGCAGCTTATCTATGATCAATTATCGGTTTTGAACAAGTCGTTGAATGCACTTTCTCGTGCGGCTGTCTCCATTGCTTCGATCTCTTCCGTCGATCTACAGTTTAACAGATATTCGGTTGAGTATGGAACAATTTCAAGTGCCTGTGCTGTATACTCGTATTCTTCTCCGCATTCCTCGCACACATTTTTCTGTTTGATATTTCTTGTCTGAACAAATCCCTCAACTAAAACAGAAGAACCTTTCATCAAGAATTTACTGTCGCTCTCCGCATTCTCTCCAGTGGATTTTACCCACGGATAGTCCGTTTTAAGCTCCGGAGGATCTTCCTTTACTCGGAATTTTCGGTTTAATGCAATCTGATACTGCGCCTGCATCTGACCGCTTTCTGGTCTATATACGATCGGATCATTACAAAGATTTCCTGCAATAATACACTGATTAGAAATCTCGCATTTTTCCTTCAGTAAATTAAAGCATTCTTCTTCGTTTGCTCCGTGTTCGATTTTATTGACATAAATTGGTGTGATATAACATAATACACCTGCTTTAATATTCTGATGACCGCAGTTCGGACAAATGCTGCCTCTTTTGATATCTCTGGTACTAACGGTACCTTTGATTTCAACCATATCAAAAGTTTTCAATTCCGTCATCTTACAAATAAGCTCCGGGTTCTTTGTAACAAGAATCGGACAATCATATTTATAATTCTCATATTTGTCGTCTTCTGTATTTCTGGAACCTCGAATTGTTGTAATCACACACTGCCCTCTTACGAAGTTGCCCTCTTCGTCATAAATAATTTTAGGATTTTTCGTAACCATTCCGTAAAAAAACACAAAATTGTGTCTAGCCATATCAAGTACCTCCATTCTTCTTTTTGCTAATCGCATAAAATGACTGGCTTTATTCGCTCTCCTATTTAGTATGATAGATTCAGTAAAAAAAAAGAGAAAAAAAAGAGGGTATTTCCCTCTTTTTTAAAACTTTGTCTGAAACTCCTCATCATTAAGAATATCTTTGCTTACATATAGCTTTGTCTTCCGGTATTCACCATTCAGAGCATCAAACAAAACTAATGGATGTCCTTCTGCCCTTAAGTACTTCTTTTCTTCTATTGCTTTTAAAGTCTCATTCCAATCTGGGATACTTCTAATAACTAACTCGATCATTGGAAGATCTGGCTTTAAAATTTGGACTTTTTTCATAAAGATTTGAAGATTTACTTCTCCGGACATGTCATCAACATCTTCGCTCACATTACCTGTTACTCTTACGACAAGATCATCAGCCAGAATATCACCGTACTGTTCATAGGCATCTGTAAAGCAGCAAACGTGAATTAAACCTGTTTTATCTTCAATATCAAAGAAAGCCATTGCTTTCCCATCCGATTTGCGTTTTGTAATCTTAAGGTTCTGGATTAGTCCCATTACATCAACTGAATTCTTTGTTGCTTCAAGATCATTAATTGCGATACAGTTTAATTCTATTGGGTTCTTATAATCATCGAGAGGATGACAGGAAATATAAAATCCTAATGATTCCTTTTCACGGCTCATTTTCTCCTTTTTATTTTCTGGACAATCTTCAATTCTTAAGATCTCAAACTGCTTTTCTAACATCGTGACAGCTTCCTGTGCCTTTGCATAGCTGTTTGCATATCTTTTTCTTACCTTTACTGCTTCTGGGTCGGCTTCTGCTGCTGCACATTTTTCTGCTGCTTCTTTGCATGATTTTTTCTTATCATTTAACTTTTTAACAAGTTCGTTTCCTTTTTCGTAAGCATGTTTTAATGCCATACGATTATCGCAAAAGCAATCAAGAGCTCCAGATTCTATAAATCCTTCTGCTGTTGATTTATCGGCATCAGCTCTCTTTAAAAAATCTTTGAAAGAAGTATATTCGCCATTCCTTGTACGGTCATCAATAATCCTCTTTATATAGGCAATCTTTGTACCCTTAATGGAATTGAGTCCAAAAAGGATTGCATCATCGACAACACTATAATTCAAATCAGAGTTATTAATATCTGGCGGAAGGACTTTTACACCTATTTCTCGACAGTCACTTAATACAGAGCGAACTTTTTCGATATTATCCGTACAGCTTAAAACTGCACACATATAATCTGCTGGATAATGATACTTTAAATATGCAGTCACATAGGAAAGTACTGCATACGCAGCCGCATGTGACTTATTGAAAGCATATTTTGCGAAGTCGATCATCTGATCGAAAATCGTATTTGCGACTGTTTTTGAAATTCCTCTGTTAACACAACCGTCAATTCCTCGTTCTTTATCTCCTGTGATAAACGCCTCTCTTTCGTGCTCCAGTTTTGCCATTTTCTTTTTAGACATGAAACGTCTTACATTATCGGCCTGAGAAAGGCTGAATCCCGCCAATTTCTGGACGATCTCCATGACCTGCTCCTGGTAGATAATTGTTCCATAAGTCTTACTAAGAATCGGTTTTAATTCTGGACAAAGATATGTTGTCTTTTCTGGATGCGTTTTGTTTTCGATATAAGACGGAATAAAGTCCATAGGACCTGGTCTATATAAGGAAACTAATGCAATTAAATCCTCAAGACAGCTCGGTTTTGATTTTTTTAACATGCTCTTCATTCCCGGAGACTCGAGCTGAAAAACGGATCCAGTGTATCCGGTACAGAAAATTGCATCAAAGACCTCTTTCTCAAATGGAATTTCTTCCACTTTGATTGAGATCCCATAACGCTTTTTAATTGACCTGAGTGCGAGTGTTACGATTTTTAAGTTTCTAAGACCTAAGAAGTCAAATTTTAAAAGACCATGTGTTTCTTCGGCCTGAACCATGTTACACTGAACTTTCATATCTCCAGACTTTTTATCCAGCATTAACGGGACATAATCATCAATCGGATTTCCATCCGCAATAATTACGCCTGCTGCATGCATTCCATAGTTGATAAAAACTCCTTCAACAAGCTTCGCATAATCCAGAATTTCATTTGCATCTTTTTTATATTGACTCTTTTCTTCATCATCAGAATCATCAGGCGCAAACGCAAGTCTTAAATCAGCCTCGCAGGACTCAAATGATGTTCCAACTTTCGTAGGAATCATCTTTGCGATCTTATCTGCTAAGGCTAAATAATAATCACGTTTATCTCTTTCGATTCCAATGATTCTCGCACAGTTTCTTACAGCTCCTTTCGGTGCCATAACTCCTTTTGTTACGATATTTGCTACTGATTGAACTCCATAAAGCTTCTTACAATATTCGACCACCAGATCTCTAATATCTGGTGAAAAATCGCTGTCAACATCCATAACTATTATTTTTTCAAATAATACCTGACTATATCTTCGTGGAAACGTCAATGCACTTCCGCCAGTTGCTCATCCTCTGGCGTACTCCCAAATGGGATAGTCGATACATTTTTCAAAAAATCAGTTTTTCTATTAGTTTTTTCTAATATTTTTATCGAAAAATTTTTAGATATTAAGTACTTTTCTAAAGAATATTTGCTAACTCCATAATTCTTTTGCGCGTAGCTTGCAGCCTTTCGTATTCCATCAAATACTCCTAAGCTACTATCATCTTTAAAAAGCTCACATTTTTTAAAATTTCTGTTTTGAGACATTGTTATATAACTGTCATATAGATTGTATTTTCTTGTACACCACTCCAAATTAGATAAATCGTTATTTTGCGTATTCTTATCTTTGTGATTTATTTCTGGATACCCATTTGGATTAGGTAAAAATGCTTCAGCTACCAATCTGTGTACCAATTTTGATTTTCTAATTCCATTATTATCAATCAGTTTTATTAAGAAATATTTCCCTTGAGAATCCAAATAAGGCTTAAGTTCTAATAAATTACCCATTTTTTTACTGTAAATTTTTCCATTTTCAGTTATATAATAATCATCATAGTTTTTTATTTTTTCCATAGTCTCCTCCTAAAATTATTATGACTGGAGACCTGATTTTTTTGATTTAACACGGTATTACCTGCTACCCATTTCTGGACCGTAGGCTTTCTTAGTCAGCGGCTTCGTCTGTGGATTCAGATGCAGATGGGCATCTAAAGCTATATATCTTGTTGTAACACTTCATATAGCAGTCTTATTCAGCTGATACCGTTAGCATTTATATTTCTATAAATACACCCTTGAGCAAGGTTCACATTGAATGCCCGATGTTTCAGGCATACTGACGCGATCTTTATTGAGGAAACGCTCGAATAGTAAGTCATACTTTAATGGATCAATAATGTTTGTGATTCCTACTAAATAGGCAACTAAGCTTCCTGCCGCTGAGCCTCGTCCTGCGCCTACTGCAAATCCCACTTCTTCCTGATGGGCATCTACATAATCCATAAGCTCTTTAAGAGTTAATAGCTTGACATGTTCCCTTAAATACTCTAAGTGCTCATTTGAAAGATGTCCTAATTTTCTACCAAATCCCAAAAAGTCTAATACGATTAAGAAATAATCGGAATATCCCATATCAGCGATAACGCTCAACTCATATTCCATTCTCTTTTCATACTCATCTGTCCAACCGACTCTTCCCGGAAATCTGTGTTCGATTCCTTCTAACGTTATACGTCTTAATGCTCCGTCTGCGGTTTCGCCTGGCAGTAAACTCTGGAATTTTGGATAATGTGTTCCGTTTTTGAATTCACAGTTACAGCGGTCACATACTGCGTATGCATTTGCGATTGCTTCATCAGCTGTTTTAGCATCTGTTACATGCAAAAGAGCCTGTTTTAGCTCATTCTCATTTTTCATGTAAAGTTCAGTATCACCTTTTTCAATCGGTCTGATTTTTGGATCTTTATCCTGCGCATACCGTAATGACGATAAAATGTGTCTGGCCATGATACTTTCTTTTGAATTATCCGGAATATGAGCATCATTCGCAGCAATCAGAGGCAGATGCAGTTCTTTTGCCAGTTTCACTAAAACCGGCATTGCAAGCACTTCGATTTCTGCACGCTTATCTTCTGTTAAGTATCCATGGTACTGAATCTCTACATAGAAATTGCCGTCACCGAAGATTTCCCGATATTGATTTGCCTCATTTTTTGTTACATCATAAAGCTTTTCCATTGGGATTTTCTGCGCCTGGATCGAATCGATCTCTTTCTGATAAGAAAAATATTTTTCATGAGAAAGTTCAGATGCTTTAATTCGTTCCTTGATCTGTATGATACTTTTATTTGTAAGTGAAACGGCTTCTTTTAATTTTTCTACGTCTTCCTTTGCCTTTTCAGATTCTGCCTTTTCAGCTTCTAATGCGGCCAACGCTTCTGTATATGCCTCCGGATCGTCCTTCAGCTTTTCTACCATTTTTTCTTTCTTTTTATATGGTTTTTTTGCTAAAACTTGAGCCTTGGCACGATTTTCAGCTAATCCAGCCACTATATTCTGATAGAACTTTAATGATTCGAGATTCTTTTTATAACTCGGAGTATTTGGAGATTCATACTTATCCTGTCTCTTTTTTACTTTCGAGATCTCTTTGTCAAGTTCCATTGGACTTAAAAGGATTCCTGCTAATACACCGCCGACACATGCACTTGTTGCAATTACATGGCCATGATAAATACTTTCCGGTCCAAAATATTTCTTAAGGATTTCCTTATTCATAAGTGGACGATCTTGAGAATCAATGTGCTTATTTGACTCAGAAACTGCTTTTCCAATTCCCTGGTATCCTAAATCGTCAGTAGCAAGTAAAATCATGTGAAACGGCTTATATAAGGAATTTTCTTCATGAATATAGGCTTCAACGCCTGGAATTGGTTTAATTCCTTCTTCTCTTGCCGCTGCAACAAAATCATCAATTCCTGTACAAGTTCCATGGTCTGTTAATGCGACTGCTTCATAACCTGCGTTTTTTGCTGCTTTACAGAGCATTTTTACATTCATTGCCGAATCATATCTTGAATTTTCAGAATGACAATGTGTTGATCCTTTCATATTTTTTCTCTCCTTTTTACAAATTTTCAATTTTATAATGGTCAAAAAAGAATGGAAACAAAAAAGAGAACGTTTATGCGTTCTCTAATGCTTTGTAGAGACGACGATATCCATAGTCGTCTTTTACTTTTATAGGGATCAGTTTATTGATTCCATAAGTAATCTCTGCATAGGCCCTCTCTAACATCTCCTGTGTTTTAAGAGACTCTTTTTGGTTAGACATTTTTGTCTCCTCCTCTTAGTTTTAAGTCTAAATAGTATGTGAGAAATTTAGAGAAAACAAAAAGAAGAAGAGACTTATTTCTCTTCTTCATAAACACGTTTCATGTCTTTTACAGTATCGAGTAAAAGCCCGAAATCATAGACCTTCTGCCAATTTAAGTAAGACAATAGCTCTGTGATCTGTTCTGGAGTTAATCCAATACGTTTATATCTTTCATATTCAGAAACAGAGGCAGATTTCATGTTCTCATTTACTTCGTCTGTTAAATTATAAAACCAACATTTTGCACATTGGTTACTGTATCTTGGAGACTGTTTCTTCCCAGTGTCTTCAACACAGATTTTCTCACTATTTCTGACCCAATCGCAAGGACATCCATATTTATAAAGCATTGTTGCATCAATTTCAGACATTGACAACGCCTGTTTGAGGTTTTTCGCCTGAAGAATTTTATCCGGAATTACTTTTAGTGGGTTCATTTCTTCGCAGGCTCTTATAAAGGCTGTTTTCTTTTCTTCAGATTCAATCCGTCCAGCCATATAAAAAATTACTCCTCTACTTTATACAGTGCGCTTAATACTACATTTCTGTAATATTTATCCTGGTCATCATTGATCTTTTTCTTTAATGTCTGGATGGTTGCAACTGCAACAACGCGATCGCCTACACGATATTTTTCCATGTATTTTCCTACGTTTCTGTCATACATAAATGTCTGGATATTATTTACTCTTCCATTTACGAATGTTCTGATATTCAGAGAAATAACTCCTTCTGATGGTGTTGCAATCTTAGAAACAACGCCAGCCAGTCTGACGAGATTCTTTGCCTCAACTGGATTTCCATTATCAATTCCAAATTCTCTCTGTAATACTTTTTCGGCAGGCTTAATTTCCATGCCAATTAACTTCTGATTGTAATACTCTCGGCCAGTTTCTTTTGCAATTTTCTTTTTCGGCTGGATCATGCCGTGGATCTCTACGACGTCTCCCTCATTGAACTTATTTGCATCTGAAGCTGATACTGCATAAAATGCTACTTCTGGATAATTATAAGAAGCCTCTCCGCCTTTTGTTATATTCGGCATATTGAGTCTTGGTGTTTTGATCGTAAGATTACAAGCCACATCGTTTGTATACTTTCTTACAATCGGTCCTACTAAAATAACTTCATTCACATGTGTAAATGCTCCATCTTTAAATAATTCTGTGTTTTCCATTAAAGTGTTCTCCTTAAAAAAATAGAATAACGATCACTCGTTGCAGGAAGATTGTCCTGTTAAAATTATTATGTGAGAAGCCATTTTAAAAATAGTGTTTTTAAGTGGGTATGTGTCGAAGAAAAAAATATTGTCCTTATAAGGGCTACAGTTGTCATTTTTTTAAAAATCGCTTATATTATATATAACAACATAATAAGACACCTATATAGTAATTGCAGAAAGAGATCCTTGAAAAATAAATGAAAAACAGAAAGGAAAATCAAATGAATCAATTACATGTAAGAAATGAAGAAGTTTCTCTTGAAGGTTTTGACGAAATTACAGATAATGTCTATTTTGTATTTCGGCAAAGTGGGCTTGTTGTTTCAGGGAAAAAACTGGAATCCTTACATAAGCAGTACCATTTTGCTTTAAAAGATCATACGTTTACTGATCTTCAATTTGCAAAAAAATTACTCCAGTATGGATTTGACGAAATGCACTCCTTTGCATATTCAAATGGAGAATATTATTGTATATATCCATGTCTATAACAGAACACGCGGCAAGAGACCAGAGATGGTCTCTTTTTTCTTTGAAAGAACAAATGATTTAAATCGTTTTTGTCGATTTGTCAAAGAAGATTATAAGATGGACATGAAAAGCCTGAAATAAGTGCATTTATTTTATTGTTTTATCCAAAAAAGATACCTCGTTGCAACACTTTAAGTGTAACAACGAGGTTATTCTTAATCTTCTGCGAATGCAGCATCGACTTCGTCCATGATTGCTTCAGCGGCTTTAATCGGAATAATTCCAATTTGAGAGTCATTTAATGCTTTTTCCTCTCTCTTTAATCCCTTAAAGTTTCCGTTGATAATTTTGCATCTTCTTAATTTTCTAATTCCTGCACTATGGTATTTTTTGATCTTATCAATCTGAATTCCCAGACGGGCAGCGATATTTTTATAAGACATCGGCTCTTCTCCAGATAGACCATACTTTAAACGAATGACATTTGCTTCATTGATATCTAATGTGTCAATAGAATCCTGCAGCATCTGTGAAATTTCATTTTTGATGTACTCTTCTTCCGGAGACGGATTTCTTTTAGAAATCTGCGCATCAAGATAATCTGTTGTTTCGTAATGCATTTCATTGGAGCTCTCCATAATATTAAGTGCCTGAGTAATTGTTTCGGCGGAGATTCCGGTTTCCTGGGCAATATCTTTTATAGTCCAATCTCTTCCCGCTTTTTCAAAATGATTGATTGCCTTTTTTACCTTAACAATATTTGCAGCGTAATGAGAAGTAGTTTTGTTTACATTTAAATTGACAAATTCTGTCATCTCATGGACTATATAAATGTAGAAATATGTAGTCGGTTTACTTTTTTCTGGATTGTATGCATCAAATCCTTTTAATATACCAAGGATACCCTCTTGATAAAGATCTTTTGTGAACTTTTTGAAAGTAGAAAAATTACGTCCAATAATATAGTAAACAAACATGTCGAGTTTCTCAATCATTTTTTCTTTACTATTTTTCATAATAGTCATACCTTCTTTATAGGTATTAACCAGTTCCAGATATGCGTTTTTGTCATAGCCTTCCGGAATTGTCATCAGAAGTGACTCGGACATCTTGTCTTTTTTCTGAAGATTATGAAGCGTACGAATAATCGGCTCGACAGATGCGACCATCTTTTTACCATTATTGTATTCATCCATAATTTCAATTGCATCTTTATTTACAGAATCAGCCTTGTCAGAAAAAGCCGCTTCAGCTTCTTTTGCCAGGTCAATCTCGTCATTGTCATCGTATTCAAGTTCTTCGTTTTCAATGACTGCGTCATTATATAATTCGTCGTTTAATTTCATATCCCATTTACCTCCACTATTTTGACAAAAATGTCTTCAAGTAATCTCTGTCCGTAAATAATAATTTATGAATGAACTGTAAAGTCCAATGAGCAGTATCAGGATCGATAATTACGCCGTTTATTTTGACCCATTTGTTATAGCAATCTATTGCTGATGTGTTAGGGTCTGTATTATTCTCGATTATCATATTTGTAATACTGTTTGCAATTTCATTTTTTTTCATCGCTATCACCACAAATATTCGGTTTCGAGCAAAAATTTTATAACATTCCTACAATATATCGTAAAGCTTTTTCTGTTTTTATGCAAGGTTTTTCCAGTTTAATATTTATGGAAAAAATTTCCAGTTAGAAAGCAAACGTATGTTCGTGCTTGTAATGCTATTATACATCGAACATATGTTTGTGTCCAGCTTTTTTTTGAATTTTTTGAAAAATATGAAAAAAATATTCCGCCAACAGGCGGAATATTTAACATACTCTAACATAGTGATACATATATTATGATGCGTTTTTTCTAAAATGACAAATAAACTTTGAAATTTTTTAAAAAAATTTAGTTCTCTATTTTAGAAACATTTACGGTCAGTTTTAAAGCCTCATTTTCCCATCTGGCGCTGACAATATAGCTTTCATTATTGTATTTTATCTCTGCATATGCCTTTTCCTTTGATGATGCGGCTATAAACTCATCATTGTCTTGATCTTCCAAACAAGCAAGAATTCCAGTGTATCCATTTCCTGAGTTTTTTGATGCTAACGGAAGTACATGAATTCGTACGCCATTAGAAAGTGTTGTAATACTATGTCCGATTTTTTTTGTTGGAAAAGGCATAACCTGTTTTTTTTCAATCATAATCTTTTTGTTATTGACATTTTGCGGATATAAGAACGAAGTAAAGCCATTCTCATCCCATCGACCTCTGACAATAAATGATTCACCATCAATGAACACCTGAAATGATAAATGTTCTGCTCCTGCTGATGCATTTGTACAAATCTCTTTTCCGGACTTTGCGAATACAAATGTAGGGACTGGAGATCCATCCTCATCCGTGGCCGCAGGTGCGATAATTAATGTATATACCTTACAGTTATCTGGTTTTTCTCTATCTGTAAACTTTACATTGTAAACATCCATAACAAGGTCATCAATTTCAACGTCTACTCTTTCAATAGAATCATCTTTTTTTGGTATCTTTTCAATATCAATCTCGTCATCGATTTGAGGAATTTCTACAGTCTCTGGTTCTTTAATATTATGGACTGGATTTTCTACTTCTTTTTTTACTGGTTTAGATACAGGAGCTGTTTCATCCTTTCTATTTAATGGAATTTCTATTTCAGGCTTATTTTCTGGCGCTTTTTTTGCCACCGTAGTTGTGACAATATCATCATCGGACAATAGATCAGCTGAATATATATCCATTGTAGCTTCAATAACCCGGTTAACTTGATTCTGCATATTCTTCAGGTTTTTTTGATTACCATTCGGTTTTTCTGTCTTTTTATTTTGAACATCAGCTGTTTTTTTCTCCGGTTGTTTTTGAACATTCTTCTGTGGCTGCTTTGTATTAGAAGTTTTATTTTCTGGTTTTTGTTGAACCGGTCTCGGTTTCAGCGGAATACCCATTTTCTCTGCGTAAACATTAAAATCGTTCCTCATCTGAGAACGGATCATTTCCAAACTAACGGTATAAGTTCTACCATTACAATCCATGATAACTGACTTTGCTTCTTTCAAACTCTTTCCATCGACCCTGAAATTTTTATTGTTCATAATCAAGAGCATGACACAGCATGTTTCTGCTTTTGTCATACAAGACTTAATTTGCATTTCGGTTTCATTTGACTCGTTTAGTTCATCAATTAATTCACCAGTTTCTTTTAAAATATTCTTATAAAGTAATTCGGTATTTTCCATTCTTTTTTCACTGCAAGCAAAGCAAGCAGTTTCTCCTTTCCGTTTATATTCTTATTATGTAATTTCGTAAATTGATTTCCTTTAAATCATCAAATATTTATGCTTTTTTCTTACATAATAAAAATAAACGGATAGCCTTTTTTGGCGAAGGAGATACTTATGGGAATGTTTAAAATAAGATCCACTGACGATGATGATTTTGAAATTGCTGAGGATGAGATCAGAATTGATCTGGCCGAAGACGATGACTACTATTATATTTATGCAGACGTACCGGGAAAGTCAACCTCAGATATTAAAATGAAGTTTAAGGGCGATAAGCTTTCTATCAGATTAGCAGCTGAAGATCCAGAAGCAAATCCAATTGCAAATAAATCCTGCATTATCCAGGAGCGCATTCATGACGAAGTTGAAAGATTAATTGCCTTTGATGACCCGGTTGATAAGAAGAAAACAGATGCTCGATTAGAAGACGGAGTATTGATTGTATCAATTAAGAAAATCAATCCTGATTTTGATGACGATGACGATCTTATTATAATCAAATAAAAAAAAGCAGGCATATGCCTGCTTTTTTCGTTATAGTGTTTCTTCTATAGAAGATTTTGTTTTTTCGGGAACTTCTTTTGTACATAAAAAGTATTCAATATCTTTCGGAGATAACTCTTCTGATACTAAATCACCTAATATTTCAGCAGTGTCATAGGCAGAGATAAATTCAGAAGCAGCAGGATAGTTCGACTTATCTACACGATCTACCGTAAATACAGTATTTGCTTCTCTTGGATCATCTGTCAATTCTCCTCTGCTTGCAACCTGAATATCGATTAAACGTTTCAAGTCTGGAACAGTTGAAGTTACCGCTTTCAAGCATTCAACCGCATCTCCTGTCATGTGTGTTATATTATTGTTAATTGCTACAGGACATATAATTCCTTGTTTTGGCGTACGATCCATCCAAATCATTTGGTTATTCTTAATATCATATAATACTGGAAGAGATCTTGATGACAGCGTATTAAGTTCAATTGCTTTCTGAACTTTTGTAATGTCAAATAATCCATTCAGTTTCTCATTTGATTCCATCCAACCAAATTTACATGGCGTATCTTTAAAGTTCTCACCAGAATATACTGCGACTGAGAATGATACATAAGCTGCGCCTGTATTCTTCAATGAATTTAAATCAAAATCAATAAATTCTGCAGCTCCTTTTCCTCCAACTGGTCCTCCATCACGAATATCTCCGGAATGTACTCCATATTCTGATTTTAGATTATAATACGAAATATCTTCCAAGTGGTTCATTTCCTTATCATAGATTGCAGCACTCAAATCGATATCTACGTAGTCTGTTTGTTCGCTGTTTGTCCACCAAATGAAAGCTCTCAAATCTTTTGCTTTTTCATCTAAACCAAATTTAGACCCGTAAGTCATACCTGCAGAGCCAGATGCATCCATTCTTTGTTGTGACGGAAGCTTAATATTTTTCAATTCTGGATCTACGTATACTTTGCCAAGTGGGCGTTTCTTTGAGTATTTTTCTTCTAAAGACTTCTCTATTGCCGTTCGAAGCGTTTTTACCAGTTCTGGATTTAAAGACTCTCGGTTATCCTGTTTCAAATACGATCTTACTAATCCCTTCTTCGGTGAATAAATCATATAATCACTTTTTTCAGTTCGTCCGGCCAAAAATGCGTCTGCTTTTAATAATGTTTCAGCTTTTGTCTTTGAGGTATTTCTTGCATAAGCATTTGACAAATACTGTTCATCTACTTTTCCATTCTTCTGAGCGATCAATGATAGCATGCCAATATCTGCGGACATTTGTCCAGGATTTTCACGATAAAGATCAACTAACTCTTTAAAATTGCCTGTTTTATATTCATCACGTTTTGCACTAAATGTTTTTTCGAGAGTTCCATCATAAAGCTTATCTAGCAAATTCTGAAGATCTTTATTCTTATAATTTCTTAGATGATATGTACGGTTCATAGCCTTGAACTGCTCTGCATGTTTTGCAATATCCTGTTCTGCTCTTTTCCTGTCGATGGAAAGCAGCTTATTTACATATGCATTAATTTCCTTCTTTTTAAGAGGTGCAAATTTAAAGGTCTGTGTCAGTGATGAGTCAGCGCCACTTCTTTCTGCCATAACTCTTAATATATCCGTAGCTGAATTCATTTTATCTAAAAATATATTTTTAGATGGTTCTGATTTTGTCATATATTCTGCGGCTAACCAGGCTAAATTCTCTCGATTTGGAATTTTCTCTGGAACGCAATACTGTTCAAAATTATCAACAATTTCCATGAGATTACTAATATCATCCTTATCTTCCGGTGAAAAAGCAGTAGGTGACGATAACAGATTCGTTGCTATTGTTTGCAAAACATCCGCAGATGCATAGTCAATCATCTTTAAACGTTTGAACCTCGGCGCGGTGTTCTTAACCTCTTCAATATGCGCAGCTTCCTTATCATTGTTGATGATCGGATCTGGTGGAAGTATTGTAAAGTTTGAGCATTCATAAACCAAAGCGTCAAAATATAACCTTGCCTCATCGCTGGCCATGACAGAATCCGGGAAATTCGGGTACATTGGATGATATTCCAAATTGCCGCCAAGACGATCAATTAGCTTACTTTCCAAAAACTCAAACGTCTTGATAATATCTTCGTCCTTTGCTTTTATCATTTCTCCGATTAAATTGCTCGTTAATGTGTAACCCAGTTCTTCCAGGTTTTTTGCACCAGTTGTGATCAACTGTAATTTATAAGTTGTTGATGGTTCATTGCCGACGATATAAACGGCGTCCTTTCTTTTAAGCAAAAAGTTGTTTAAGAAATCCTGAGAATTCATTTTTGTTTCCATAGAAGAAACCTCCTAAAATTTATGATAAAAATAGTATGTATGTTTTATAGAAAAATAAGATTTTTACTGACTACTTATACAAGAAAGCCAGTGGGTTTTCACTCAAAATTTATAACAAAAAAAACGGGTGTCTTACCCGTTTTTCTAAAAGAAATCAATCAGGCGCAAAAACTATTTATAAAATAATCTTATTTTCCTATTAATGAAGGAAGTTTTTGCATAGGATTTGAGATTGGCTTGAAAAGTATATAATTAAAGCAATCGGATCTTTTGAGCCGATGCTTTCCCACAAATTTAATTGAAGGAACTTTTCAAATAGATCTCTTTTTTTCTTTTACAATTATATTATGTAAGATTAAAATTAAAATAACTAAAAAAAACGGTGATTTCCACCGTTTTTAAAAATTATTTAATCCAAGCACCATCAGATCCTACTTTATATCCGTCTGGAGTTGTTGTATTTGAAAGCATTGTACCATAATTGCTTCCGGCAGTACTCATGTAATACCATTTTCCATTCATCTGCTGCCAGCCAGTGAGCATGCGCCCAAACGTACCGTCATGTTTATTATTAAACATATACCATCTGTTGTTTACATACTGCCAACCGGTTAACATCTTTCCATTAGAATCAAAAATGTACCATTCTTTTTTTGTATCATCATTTCCAGATCCAATAGAAAGCCATCCAGCTATTTTCTTCCCACCGTAGATGTAATACCAGTCTTCTCCACTTCCGTGCCATCCATCTGCCTCTGCATTTGAACTGCTATTTCCGCTGTTGCTGTTATTATTACTGTTGTCATTACTGCTATAATTATCAGAATGACTTCCATTTGTAGCAGCCGGAATTGTAAATACATAATCATCTTCTGAATAATCCTCATCAACGCTTCCGTCTTCGAATACATAATCAGAATTTGCTAAAAATTTATCAGATTCAGCATTGCCCTTCACAGCTTGCACAGATACATATACATCATCATATCTCTTGATATAAGACTTAATATCCAATGAATTTGTCTTTGCTGTCTTTTTCGCCTCTTTCTCATTTCCATTTTTATTTGTATAGCGAACGACAACGTTATATGTCTTTGCATAGTCTACTTTATCCCAAGTAGCCTTTCCGGATTCCTTATTGATCTTAATGTTCTTTACTTCATTGAGAACATGATATGGATAAGTCTTTACTCTCAGCTTAATCAGAGTATTGCTTTTAGACTTTACTGTAATATCAGTAGCACCATGAATCTTAATAGTCGGATCGTTACTGAATACGTATCCGCTTTCTGGAACCAATGAGATTGTGTAGTAATAGGCTTTTTTGGGTGCTGGATCTGAGCTTGATACTTCTAATTCATCTACATAGAACTTTGAGTCTTCTAATGTTGGCTCCATTCCAGAAACTTTATCTCCAGGGCTCATATCATCATCATCTTCCGGAATAATAGAAAGTTCTAATGTAGATACAGTCTCAGCTGCATATGCTTTAAAAAATGCTTCTGAACCTGTTTTATTGATTGCCGTTAAGATCAGAAATAATAGTATTCCTGTGACAACCGCAGCGACAGCTTTTACTAAACTAATTTTCTCTCTTTTCATACTAAAATTCTCCTTTTATTTAGATACCTATATAATGGCATATTTTCCCGCAAATAATAAAAAGGCGCAGAACTCGCCTTTTATTAACTAACCATTTTTGGTCTTTTACGGTTATGTAGCATGCTTTTGTCATGAGCAAATATATAATTTACCATTCCGCCGGCCGATGTTTCTTTTAGACCAACGTGTTCATGATATCCTTCCATTACACCGTTTCCATAACTTCGGATGTGCCTGTAGTTTTCATGTAACAAAATCGGCTTTTCTTCTGTTAGGATCAGATACCAACCTGCCATTGACTTCGTACGAATAAACATACCATTTGCGGCTTCATGATACTGGAATCGATATCTTTCGCAGGCAGTTCGTACTTCATCCATTCGCTGTTCAAACAGCTCTCTTTTTGACGCCTTCGGAGCATATTCTTCTGTGCACTCTTCTGCTGAATTCTGCTGTTCACCAATTTGATTTCCATTATTATTAAATCCATTTTTCTTATTATCGTTTTCGTTCAAACAATTCCACCTCCACTATCTTCGTCAAGATCGTGGGAGTCTTCGCCAGTTAACATATTTTCTCTTGTACTTACTCTGTTCTTTCTTCTCTCCTCTTCTACTCTTTCTGATAAAAGTTCTTTTACCTTGACTGCATCTTTAATATTTTTGAATTCAAAACATTTCAAATCCTTATCGTTACTGTCAACATGTACAGTTCCAAGTCCAAATATTTTTTGAATGAATGTGCGGCTTAACCGGATGTTGATAATTCTATAAAGCCTTACTTCACATTCAGTCGTTGTAAATAGACCGGATTCAACGTAAGCTCGATCTTTGCTGATTCCATACTTTGTGAATGATAAAGGAAGTCCGCACCAAATGCGTTTTCGATCGAACCATATTAAATTTTCTTTTTCCATCTTTACACTCTCCTTCTTATTTTTTGCACTAATAGTATGTAAGAAATTTTAGGGAAAAAAAAAGAGGGAAAAAATTTCCCTCTAAATGTATTAGCGCTCATCATCACGGTCAAAATCTACTGCCGATGTATCTTTGATGTGATAGAGATCTAATACTTTCTCATATGAGTAGTTATCTCCTCCGTATACAACCGATCTTTTTACGTTCTTCTTAACTACTTTCTTATTTGTATTCTGTGTCATAACCATATCCTCCATTCATTCTTTAAAGATATAAATAGTATGGTACGATTTATAAAAAATAACATAATAGATCAGTTTATTTTTACAGCATTTATAAGCAATCGTCTTGAATAATCTCCAACGCAGGTAGAGAGTGTCAAAATCTGCCCGGTTATCTCTGGCTCTGCAAATTGATATGCTTTTGTTTTTGCATTTGCTATATAATCCTCAAATTCAAAATCATCAACCTGATAATTTAAAGAGTTAATATCTGCAGGTACTTCTCTTACTGCAAACATTTTATATAAGAACACTTCATTCTTTACATAAAACTCGATATATCTGTGGCTATTAAAAAATGATGTCGTTTTATATTTCTTTAACGTTCCAAACATAGACCCATTTCTCATGTTATGCCCATATAAAATCATATTTTTCTGATAGATTCCATTCACACAATAAGCATCTTCAAATATTGTCCCGGCTGTTGCGTCTGTACCATCAAAGCTCCTACGCAAATAATAGCTATTATTTGTTGTTTGAACGACCGGATAAGAAATCGTCATTCCAGGAATGTTAATCCATCCAATATAGTCTGGGTTCTGTGCTTTTAAATCATCATAGTTGATTGATAAGGACGGAGTGTAATTTTCTGGATCTATTTCGGTTGAAGGAATCGTTACTGCTTTTGGACTCTTTGACTGTTCAGAGTCAGAGGATTGCGAAGATGGAGGCACAGCTTCAGACGCAGATTCAGGCTCTTCTACTGGTTCGGTAGTTTCCATTGACTCTTGAATATCTTCACGGTTTTCTTCACTTTCTTTTTCTGTGACAGATTCGAATGTTACTTCCAGATCATCTTTTGGAATTTCATAGTTAATTGCTAACTCTTGCAGCCTTCTATATTTTTCTTCAGATATGGCACCACTAACACTGAGCCAAATGATTATAAACAACAGCACCGCCATAATCAAAGCATAAATAATATGTAGAAAGTTCTTTTTCATCGATTTCTCCTCTTATTTTATATATTTAGTATGTCATATCGCTCCATTTCAGATGATTTCAGTTTGATTTTCTTTTTTACTTGTCATTTTTGAAAAATACATTTATATTAGAAGTGTAGATAATTTTTGAAAAATTCTGTCATAATATATGGGCAGTAAGGATATTGGAGGATGATTATGAGAAAGAGATTATTTATTATTGGATTGATCATGACTCTGAGTCTTAGCGCATGTACGACCACTTCCGCTCAGATGAAATCTGAAGTGAAAATTCAGGAAACTGAAGTTAGAAACAACGAGACAAGTACTGTAGCTGAGACTGTAAGTGTTATGGAAGACGCAGAGGCAGAAAATCTTTCCTTAAGTAAATATATGAGAACGGTCTACAAGGCCGCTGATAATGAATATTATGATGAGCTTTGTTATAAGGCTCTTGATATGTATGAAAAGAATGATGGGAAGAAACAAGTAAAGGTATACGAATCTACAAAAGATGATTGTACTTTTTTAAGAGATTATTTTAATAGCTGCTTCGGATACACAAAAAATATTAGAATGACAGTTTGGAGAACAAAATCTTCTGAGACATATTATTGTGGATTTTTAGAAATCGTAAATGGTAAAGAAAATATCAATGAATATTTATCTGTAGTGAAAAAAGCACAAGAAATTTCTAAAACACTGGTAGCTGAAACAACTGATAAGACTATTGAAAACATTTTAAATTGGATCAGAAAAAATGCGGTTGTTAATCCTAATCCAAATTACGAACAAAACAGTAATTTTTCATTTTATTATGGAATCTATGAACAAAAACCGATTGAATGTGTTGGGTATGCTTTAGGAACATATCAATTATGCCGAATGAACGGTGTTTCAGCTGTCATCTTAAATATGATTGATACAACGGATGGAATTGGACATACTGCAAATTTAGTTGTATATAGTAATTGTACAAAATTTGTAGATATGACATTTAATGAAATTAAAGACTCTGTTCCTAAGAAATACAATATTTGTTTTAATTCGTCGGATCATAAACATTAGAGTGGTATTTCCACTCTTTTTTTGTACAAAAAAAGGATCCGCAAAAGCAGATCCTAAAAGCTAAAACATCATTATGCATTAGCTTTTCTACGATTAGCAATTACAGCAACAGCTGCAGCTACTACTACAAGAACAGCAACGCCAGCGATCAGGATATCGCTAAAGTCAGCTGTTTTCGGAAGTGAAGAAGATGTCGTCGGAACCTTGTGGAATTCAGTTTCTGGAACAGACTCGATTTCCTCAGTTTCAACAGTTTCAGAGATCGTCTCTTCAATCTCTTCTTCTGTTGTCGCTTCCTCTGTCATAATCGGCTCGTTGTCGCAAATAACGACACTTCTGTGAGCATAGATTGTGCGAGTGGATTTTTCCGGTGTGTTATCATTGTCTTCTCTGACAACAACTTCACGTACCGGTTCTTTGGATTCTTCTGCTTTTGTCTCTTCATGAGATTCAGCTTCAGTTTCCTTTATTTCCGGTTCAGTTTCTTTAGAAATTTCTTCTTTAGATTCTTCTGCCGGTGCTTCGGTCTCAGTTTCCTTGGAATCTTCTTTAGATTCTTCCGGAACTTCTTTCTCTGCTTCTGTTTCATCAGGAGTATCAACTTTTGCTGTTTCAACTTCGACATCGATCTCTGGAAGATCGTCTTCAAAGCTTTCTGAAACACTATTGCTCATACCAGCAAATGCCGGGATGTAAGCTGCTGTAGACAGAGACAAGGACAGGATTGCGATAGCGATTAATTTCTTCATATTTTTCCTTTCCGCCTGGACGAAGAATTTCCAGGACTTCAAACTCCAATTTTCTTTTTGCAATAATAGTATGTATTTTTTTTCTAATGATAAGTCTCGATTTTGGACAATAAAAAAGAGGTATTCATACCTCTTTTAATTGATTATTCGAGAAATTCATGATACAATACTTATGTCATTGCAAAATCTTAGATTTTTTTAGGAGGGATTACGATGGTGTCTTTGTTCGTTTTCTATCCAATGTAATGATGTATTGTCTGGTTCTCTAAGTAATAGTATGTGTATCTTTGTTGGCATTCCTGCGTCAACATAGGTACACATACCTATGAAAGGAGACTGCTTATGATTGAATGGATAAAGGATCTGATCCTCCTCTACCGTTTTGTCAAGGAGCTCTCAAAAGACATGCCCAAAATTATTGCTTTCGCAAAGAAAATAATGGGTAAAATTCAGGCTTCGAGCTTTGGCGATCGTATACTCACTAGTTTATACGATTTAGTCGACCATGACAATACTTTCTACGCTACCGAGATTTAGCATAGAAAATTTAACGTTACTTTATCTCTCTCATATTCAGTCACATAATTAGTATGTAAGATTCATTTACAAGTAAATATAAAATTTTTATAAAAAAAGAGGTTTTTGTAAACCTCTTTTTTCGGTAGCAGAAGTAATTAGAGATCAAAACAATCAGTAACCAATTACACTTTGGCAAGGCGGTCTCATTTTACGAAACTGAAAACTGCACTCTTCTCTTTCACCTTATTTTCCAGAATACAGTCGTTGAAAACCGCATGAATGGATAGTCAAAAGACAGTTTTAGACTGCGTCTACAAATTTAACTTCCTTTACCAATTACATACAAATATTATATTCTAAAAAATCAAAATAATTTTTTATTTTACTTGTCATTTTTTCAAAAACCATTTATATTAATAATATATAAATTTTCGGAAAATTCAGTCTTGTGTAATTACTGACTGTTATATTATATTGGAGGATTGTTTATGAGAAAACAAATACTGACGATGGCTCTGCTTCTGCTTATGAGCCTGACAACATGCACGAATACATATGCAAATTACGGACCTGGTGATCCAAATGCAGATAAAGTAACTGAATCAGTTACTTCAACAACACCGGTAAGCGATTATATGAAAACTGTTTATAAAGCATCTGACAATGATAAGTATGATGAGCTTTCCATTAATGCATTAAAGATGTATGAAGAAAACAAGGATCATACAAAAAACTTAAAAGTATTTACTGGAACAAAAGAGGAATGCAATAATTTTCTTCAATATTTCAATTACTGTTTCAGTTACACAAAAGAAATAAGACTTTCTCTGTTTCGGGTTGTAAACACCGATAATTATTTCTGTGCTTTTGAAGAGACAGCTGACTCCAACGAAAACATTACTGCCTATTTAGCTGAAGTCAAAAAGGCTCAGGCGCTTGCAGTTTCTTTAGCTGGAGCAAATCCAGATGAAACAATCAACAATATACGTCAATGGATGAAAACAAATATAAGTTACAATCACGATGTAAAAAATGCTGATGTTGACACAGTTATTTCTGCATATTATGGAATCTATGATAAAAAGCCAGTTATATGTGCTGGATATGCAATGGGCACTTATCAGTTATGCAGAATGAATGGGATTACATCCTCAATCGTACTTTCTATCAATACAAAAAATAATGTTGGTCATGCAGCCACAAATGTAACGATTAATGGTCATACAAAATATCTTGACACATGTTTTGATATTTATGTTGATCAAATTCCGGAAAACTTTTCTGTTGATTTTATTTCATCATCGATTCAATAAGAAAAACACCTGCTTTTTGCAGGTGTTTCTTTTTTACTGTTGTTTCTTTTTTACTGTTCTTTCTTCTTACGATTTTCGACAACACCTAAAGCTGTGCCTGTTACTGCTAATGCAGCTACAATTCCACCAATTACATTGGACATATCAGCTGTTTTCGGCAGTCGTTGCTGTGGAACCGGAATTTTTTCTGTTTCTGGAACTGTTTCAGTTTCAGTCTCAGTTTCCGGTTCATCCATACGAGTTGTCTCAATGACTTTCGTCTCAGCCTCTGTCGTCGGAATTGGCTCGTTATCACAGATCACCACATTTCTGTGATGTCTGATAACTCGATCAGAAGTCTCTGGTGTATAATCTCTACTCGGAGCTTCCGTTTCTGGCGCTGTTGTTTCTACCGGTTTTTCTTCTTTTGATTCCTCCTTTGACTCTTTAGTCGGAGCCTCAGTTTCCGGAACGGTTTCCGGTACTGTTTCAGTTTCCGGTTCAGTTTCAGGAACTTTTGTCTCCGGCTCTGTTTCTGGTGCTGTCTCTGGAACCGTCTCGACTTCAGTCGGGACTTCCGGGATATCAATGCTTGGTAATTCATCATCGAAAATTTCAGATGTTGAATTATTCATACCTGCAAACGCAGTCGCATTGAAGCTAAGGGACATTGTTAATGCCATCATACCTACAAGAGCCATTTTTTTCATCATAAGAATTCCTCCTTTAATCTTTTACATTTATAGTATGTATTTATTTTTTTTAATCAAAAAAGAGAGCAGAATTGCTCTCTTAATATCTGGATCTGTATAATGTTTCATCAAAAGTTAATTTACTCAGTCCTTTAGAAAGATTTTCCTCTAAACAATTGCAAACCGGACAATATACATTATCTTCATGGTTATCTAATAGATACCCATTTGCATCAATAATTAGATAGGATCCACTGACCTGTTTTTCTATTACAATTTTCCCATTTCTTTTCTTATTACAAACAAAAGATTCATTTGACTCTTTACTCTTTGTATATGCATTTACGACCTCTGCCTCTGCGACTTCTTCTAAATTTGCGTCTACAAACTCATCGAATTCTTGATCGCTAATCAACAAATCTCTATTTGAGAAATTTTCATCCTCATAGTATTTCATTTTTATAATTTTCCACCGATCAATTTCTTTTGGCATGCCATACAATACTTCTTGATGATTAATACTCGTGACGACTGTATTCATCTTAATTTTACATTCAGGGTTATACTTTTTAATGAGTTTGCAATTCCGATCAAGATCTTCTTTTGTAAAGATCTTGCCACAACGGTCTGTTCGTCCAAGATCCTCGGAATTTTTGGTGTCAAAGCTATCAACTGAAAATCCGATCGTGCTCCATAAATGAGCATAGTTCTTAATCCATGTTTCTGTCATAAGAATTCCATTCGTAATAATGGATACATTAATTCCTTTATTCCGAATATAAACTGCCAACTCAATAAGATCTTTATATAATAGAGGTTCACCACCGGCGATATTGAACTCAGAAATGTTTAAAGCACTAATACAATTATCTACAATACGTTTCCGATCTGACACTTGTAGAAGTTTTGTGTTATTGAAGTGTGCGAAACAATGGCGGCAGGTGCAGTTGCAGTTTTCCAATAAATGTAAATTAATTTTGTATGATTTTGTTTTATCCATATTTTTTACTGAGTGTTTACTCGCTCTCTCCTTTTAGTAATTCCGTACAAGAAAGTCCCAGGAAAAAGATTCCCGGGACTATATCGATGTGATAGAAGACTTAGTCTTCTTTCTTTTTATGAATCAGATAGAGCATTCCTGCTGCTGCCAATGCTACAAACATCATTTCAGCAGTTCCAAGGAAATCTCCTGTTTTAACTGGGATTCTTGGTTCATCTGGGACTACTGGAGTTACTGGCGTTGGCTCCGGAGTCGGTTCTACCGGAGTAACCGGTGTGACAGGTGTTTCTATCGGTGTTGTTGGTGTATTATTTGTTACCACAGTTGTTCTTCCTGAATAATGTCCAGACGGTCCCTTTGATGGTTTACTCGGTTTTGTTGGATTACTTGGTGTGGCCGGAGTAACAGGTGTTACTGGTTTATCCGGTTTTGACGACTCATCAGGTTTCTTTGGTTTATCAATCATCGTAATCTTGTCACTATCAACTTTTCCATTTGTAACCTTAAATGTGATACTTTCCGCTAATTCATACCCATCCGGTGCAGTGATCTCTGTTAAAGTATACTCACCGTCCTTATTAAGTGTAACCTCATAAGGTGTTGTACCAGATGTCCATTCATCAATAGTTGTGCCGTCCTCAAATGCAAGTTTTAACTTAGCACCCGGCAGTTCATTTGTTGTTGCTGCATCAATCTTAGAGATCTTTACAGTTGTTGTGGCAGGTTTTTCCGGTTCCACATGTGTCGGCTTTTTCGGCTGATCTTTCATAACAATCTTATCGCTGGCAACAGTTCCGTTTGTAACTTTGAATGTAATATTTTCAGCCACCTCATATCCGTTTGGAGCTGTTACTTCTGTTAAAGTATACTCTCCATCTTTATTAAGAATCACTTCATGAGGAGTTGTTCCGGATACCCATTCATCAACAGTTGTTCCATCTTCGAATGTCAGCGTTAATTTAGCGCCTGGCAGTTCCTTTACAGTTGCAGCATCAATCTTAGAGATTTTAACTTTTGCTGGCTCTTTCGTTCTTTCATCTTTCATAATGATCGGGCCATTTACAACCGCACCATCAACAACATCAAAGTCAATATCTTCTGCCACTTCATACCCGTCCGGTGCTGTTACTTCAGTTAATGTATATGTACCATCTTCTGGAAGAATAACCTTATGAGGCGCTGTTGTTGAAGTCCAGGTATCGATAACAGTTCCGTTTAAAGTTAATGTTAACTTCGCACCAGGAAGCTCTGCGCCTGTTGTTGCGTCTACTTTTGAAATCATTGTTGTGTTCGGTTCTGGAGTTTTCTCATCATACATAATGATCTTTTCAGCTGGAAGAACACCATTTACAATTGAGAATGTAATAGACTCAGCTACCTCATATCCGTCTGGAGCTGTTACTTCGATAAGCTCATATTCGCCATCAGCCGGATTTTTAATCTTATGAGAAGCGTTTGATGAAGTCCAAACATCTACTTCTTCGCCATCTCTTAAAAGTTGCAATTTAGCTCCAACAACTTCTCTCTTTGTTGTCAGATCTAATTTCTGAATTTCAAGATATTGATCAATCGGTGTTTTCTTATCAGACATTGTGATTGTTGTTTTGTCTGTTGCTCCATTTTCAATTGTAAATACAATCGGGTTTGCAATATCATATTTATTTGGTGCAGAGACCTCAACTAATGTATATTCACCATCCGTAAGATCATTTACGACATGAGGAGTTCCATCTGTAACCCATTCATCGATTTTTGTATCACCTTTCATGAGTTTGAGTCTTGCGCCAGGAAGAGGTGCATTTGTATCTGCATCAACTTTTTCAAATGTCATTGAAATCGGCTGAATTGCAGGTGGTTCAATCTTTTTATCATACATGGTAATAGAAGTTACTGCTGTTAAAGCGTCCTTAACTACGAAGGAAATTGGATCAGCAACTTCATATCCATCTGGAGCCTCTTCTTCTGATAATGTATATTCACCATCATCAATTTCTGCAACCATATGAGGAGTTCCATCTGTTTCCCACTCATCTACGATTCGATCGAAATCATCTGTTTTTGTTAAACGAAGTGTTGCACCAGCAACGGCAAGCCTTGTATCTGCATCTTTCTTTTCAAAAGAGATTGAAGGCTTAATCGGAGTGGCAACCTGACTGATTACAACTAAACTCTGAGTGTTTGCATTTCCATGGTAGAACTTTAATTCGAAATTAGCCATTGTTTCGTCGGTGATGTCTACAATTTTGTTTTGAATGGCTTCTGCATATTTCTGAGCAGCATTTCTGTCTACGATTCCGTAGATATCATCCAGATTAAAGTTTACACCATTCACGGAATCCCAAATAAGAGATCCAGTAATGTTTTTAGCAGCCTCTTCTGCTACACCAGTAGATGCTAAAAGTCCATAAGCATCATTTGGATAGCCTGCAAAAAGGATTGCTTTTACAGTATGACGAATTGCATCTGTGGAGATTAAATTATCATAGTCGGAGAGATTACCAACTGTTTCCGGATTTAATTTTCCATGATCATAGCAATAAGCGGATTTTCCATCAATATTAAAGTAGCTTGTACAAAGTCCATCGATTTCTCCAGAATAGAAAGAGAATGGGACTGATTTAAGGACTGCTTCCGGGATTGTATCGCGAACTTCATCAAGCTTATCCTCAGTAACAAACGCATACGGATTTGCAGTGGCGATTCCTGAAAGATCTGCATGTGAATCTTCACCATAAGCTACGAGTCTGTTACCAATGATAATTGCACCACTTGTATCGCCTGCATAGTTATACATATTTACGTTCGCTCCAAGGAAACTGTACTTGTAAATACCTGCGTCTGCGTCGTACTGGTTATTGATTGTGACAGTATCCGGAATCGTTAAAGTTTCAATATCAGTTTCGAAAAATGCTCTGTTTCCGATCTGAGTGGTTCCATCTTTGATGGTATAAGAACCCAGTTTTGCTTTCGGGTATGCTAAAAGGGTTGTTTCTCTGTATAATACGCCATCATTGGCTGAATACTTTGTGTTTCCTTCTGCAACCTCATAATCAGAGACATTTTTCAGAGCATCAAATACTTCTTCGTTTCCTCTTGTCATATACTTACCGATCTTCAGTGTCTGAATCTCGTTATGACCATCAAATACATTTGTTCCAATATCAACAACTACGCTTGTCTGAGATCCAACCGTATCTGGAATGACTACATTTCTGCTGTTTCCACTATATCCGGTGATCTTATAATACTTAACTGAATTTTGTTCGGCAATTTTTTCAAATGTGAACCCATCTTTTACAATAATATCATCATCTGCAAATGCCGGAGTTACTAGACTTACTACTGTTGAGAGCGTCATTAGGCCGGCAATAAAACCAGCGACAGCTCTTTTGAATTTCTTTTTCATAGCGTCCTCCTGAAAAAAATTTACATATGCCGTGCATACGCTATAAATAGTATGTAAGATAAGATGTGTAAAAATTGTGAATCGTTGGCTCAAATAAAAAGAACCACAATCCTTATGGATCATGGTTCCTATCTGTTTGATATAAAAGTTATGCAATTGTTGAAAAAGCCCTTTCTGTGTCTTCGTCAAAACAAACCATCGTTACAGTTTCGATGTTTTTATTTTCTTTCTCATAATCGCGAACTGCATTTAAGAAAATCTGTGGAGCATATTCTAATGGAAATCCATAGATTCCAGTTGCAACACTTGGGAAACTAATGCTTCTGCATCCGTATCTGTCTCCCAACTGCAAACTGTTATAATAGCAATTATACAGTGCTTCTTTCTCCTTATCATTCGGGATTCCGATATTTCTTGTATGGATATCGCAGAACGGACCCACAGTATGGATGATATATTTTACTTGTTTGATATCAAATGCTGGTGTAATTACAGCTTCTCCAGTCTTACATCCACCGATTTTTTCGCATTCCTCGTTCAGTTTTTCCCATCCTGCAGCAGTGTGGATTGCTCCGTCTACTCCTCCTCAACCCATGAGAGAAGATTTGGCTGCATTAACAATCGCATCTGCAGATTCATTTACAATATTTCCTCTTTTAATATTTATTTTAATCATAGCATCTCCTTTTTATATTTAAGGTCTGAGATAACTCAGACCTTACTGTTTTTAATATAATACGTATAATACGCAGGTTTTGTTTTATTTGGTTTTAACAGACATGAGATAATCAGTGACGCTTCTCTTCCACTTAGCTCTTCAATATGTTTTATTTCCACTGGGAATGACTCTATGTAATCGATCTGTTTATCGGTTGCTGGATAGTCTTTAAATCTTCCCTTATAAAGTTCTGAACCCATTCCCTTTGTTTCTTCATAATATTCTGTACCCTTATCTTTTAATAGACTTTTTGCCTCGTAATACGTGATTTCTCTTTCAAGCATAAAATAATTGACTAAGATCTTTTCATCGAAAAACGCTCTAATTTTCTCGGTGCCTTCTTCAGATTGAATGAACGCTAATTCTTTGTCTGTTAGATCCTTTTTTAGAAGATTCCCTATAGAGAATCTTGCGGCTGTTTCTGCATTAAACATACTATATAATTCAATACGAGATTCTTTATCTTTTCCGGACGCTATTCTTCTTGCATATTCTCTTACATAGGCAATCAGATAGTCTTTAATCTTTCTTGGCATTCTAATCATCGTCATCGGCATCTCTCACTTTCTTGATATAATACCAAATTGCACCTGCTCCTGCTCCAATAATTACAATTAAGACAATAATTCCTTTTAATAATCCTGAATGATCGGTTTCTACATCTTTTTGCTCGAGAACTTCATTAATTTTTGATTCGAGTTCGGCCGCTCTCGATTCACCATATTTTCCACTGGAAATGTCTTTGTGAAATTCTGATTTTGTTTCAGCTAAGTTCGCATCTGTTACTTCTGCGTCCGGATTGTTTTCAATAATCAGCTTAATGTTATAGTTTCCGCCTTCCTGTACATTTTTAATGATACCAGTATTCCACATTGGTTTCCCGAAGAAATCTGCCTGTTCGATTCCTTCATACGAGATTTTATAAAGGAAAGCATTATCGTTTAGAACATAAGATGTAAACTGAAAGTCATCTTCATAAACAAACGCATCATAATCGCATTGGAAGCCGTCATTCTCAGTAAGCATAATCACATCATGATCCTCTTGTCCATCGGAGTCCATAAGACCATTTGGAATTTGCACGCTAATAGAATAAATAGGTGATTTATCAGTATCAACTTTTATATCTGCAGAAAAATGCAGCTTTATATTTTTGTAATTTCCGGTTTCTTCCTCTTCTTCGATATCTTCTTCCAAAAGCTCTTCGGTCTCTTCTTCCGCAGAGACGTCTGGTTCAGCGTCTGTTTCAATTGTTGTCTCTTCTATTTCTGTTTCAGGTTTTCCTTGCGTTTCTGAATCTGTGATTAATACTTCTGGAGAAGTAGCTGTTTCTTCATCTGTAATGATATCAATTGTATCAGCAGCAGGTCCTATTTCTGGAGCCGCATACGCAGTGATATTTCCAAACATAGTCATAACAAGAAGTGTCTTTAATAATCTTTTCTTATACATGTAATCTCCTTATCTTAATCAGGCTCCCTTTTTGGGAGCCCTGTATTATTCTGATCCAAAACCTTCGTTAGGATCTGTTGTATCTGTAGGAACACTATCATCAATAAACTTCAATTTATAAAATTTATATTTTGATAAGTTATTGCTTGAATGGACCGTTCCATATCTTACTCCTTCTTTATGTCCCATGGCCTCAGCCCATTGACCGTTTCCAATGTACATCATAACATGACTACCTGGTCTTAGCGCGATGTCACCTGGTAATAGTTGTGAAGGTTGGACTTCCTGCAATACTCTTCCTACCAATGCACCCATAGAGCTTGTGCTTTCTCTTCGATTCATTTGTCCTGGAAACGTCGTTGAAATAATCCACGATACAAAGCCAGAACAATCAATTCCGACCTGTGTTGAACATGGATATCCGGCTTTCGGACAAATACGAGGAGCTCCATATCCAAAATATTGACGATCTGAGGTTGCGTTTGCTAATGCATCTAATGATGGTGCACTACAACCAGCACCATGATAATGAACTTGTAATCTTTGAATCTCTGAATAGAACTTTAATGTCGTATACATTAATGCTTGGCGATCCTTACAGATATCTTTCCAAGAGATGTTATTTGATATAAGCTGTTCTAACTGTTCGTCAGTCATTCCGACACCCATTCCCATTTGACCTGGAACAATTGAAATTCCACCGAAATCAGAAATTCCATATAATTCTTTCCAATCTCCTGACATCAAGAGTCGTGCCTGTGTAATCGAATCCTCGTCCCATCCATGTGCTTCGAAGTCTTTATTCCGACCGGATTGTGCTGAAAAACAATCAAACCAATACATCTTAGAATTTGACTTATTAACGACATTTTTATCTGTTCCACTTCCACCTGTGGTGCCTTCTATATTTCCGCCAGTTAATAATCTTGTATAGGCTTTATTTGTCACTAAATTAGAAAACCAGCCATCATTGTTCCACCATTCAACGATTGTTGTATTTTGGCCTGTTAAATCATCCATGACTTCTTTTTCAAATGCATAACGGTCCGCCTTATCAGCATTATCAAATTCTGTTTTCTCAGCACCTCTGTTATTTCCTTCATCGATTAAGACGGTTCCACAAGAAGGGCATTTCTGTCCATATTCAGTTACTGTAATTGCTTCAGGCGGATTACCATCAGACATATTCCAATAGTGTTCACATTCTGGATTCGTACAATATCTTGTCGTAGGTAATGTTACAGCACGATTTAAAGCTGTCGCATATTTATCCAAGACATACATACTGTATTTCTGTTCTACATTTTTTGCATCCAGGTCTGGGTTTTCAGCATCAACCGATGATGGATCAAATATGTTTGAAATCATAACATATGTTTTTGCATCAATATGACCATTGCAAACAGGACAACAACATACGAGTGTATATCTATAATTTCCACTTTTTTTATTTAATCCTGTACGGATCCATTCGTAATGGGTACAGCCATTTTCTCTAAATTGCGCTTCAATACTTTCCACAGTTTCGTTATATGTTTCGGATCCTTCTGATACACTTGCGGAAGAGCCATGCGGACCAGCTTGTTTTATGCTATAATATCCTCGACCAGCATAGTTTTCGCTTCTAAGACCTCTAAGCTCTGATACAACGGCAGAATATTTCTTTTTATCGGCATCAATTCGTGCGCGGCAATCTTCTATATAGGTGTCTGTATTAAAGTCTGAAACATTAATAACGCTGATATCTTCAGATTTGTTATTACAGTTTTCCATTGCTGCTGCGTTTGGTCTTGTACTTGAATAATTTTGTTCATTAGATGAAAGATCACTGCTTCCATCATCAATAGGCTGTGAACAATAGTATATATCGCTTCCATCCATATTTGGATCAACTACACTAATAATATGTGTTGAATCATATAATTTGGCACAATAATCTTTATAAATACTATCCGCAAAAATTCCATCAAGTGCTGAACCATATTTTGTAAAATCCTGTTCGATATAAACAGCTGCCATAGAGAGGATGCTCTTAATTGTTTGAGTATTTGTTGCGGCGTTTCCGTTTCCATCGATAACCTCAACTGATACATCTGTGTACTCATGAATGTTATATTGATCTATAAATTCCTGTGGAAGTTCTGCATTTGCGCCTAAGGTTGACATTGCTGTTGTGAATTGATTTTCTTTGTCAAGTAATTTTTTATAAGTTGCACCCATTGTCGTATTTGTAACAAATTCCTCATATTTTTCAGTAACTGCATCCGTTACCATCATCATGCTTGTTATTACAGTTACAGCAGCACTTGCAATGAATGATGCGAATATTCCAAATAGTACAATTCCCAAAATAGTGCTTGTCGCTAATGAAGCAATTTTTCCTACGATTTTACGAATTTGTCTTGTTATAAATTTTGTTGCTGTAACTGGGAATGAAACCGTTTTTCCAATTATCTTGCCTCCAAATTTAAGTCCTCTTCCGACTTTTGTCCTTCCAAGTTTTACTGCAAGTTTTCCAACTGGAGTTCTTCCAATAAGACGGCCAGCACCTCTTACAACAACTTTTCCGCCATATCGTACACGATCACTAATGATTACTTTCCCATTTGAGATTGAACTTCTTACAATTCCTGGTGCTCTTGCAACCTTATTGACGGTTTTCCCGCCAATATTAACAACTTTTGCGCCTGCATTTACAACCTGCTTTGTTCCTGATACGACAGAAGAATTTGCCATTGCAACTAAACGTTCACGTCCTAATGTAGCAACAGCCGCATGCGCAGCGACTACTCCAACTTTTCTAATAACGAATAATCCTGGTCTCTTTAATAAACGTCCACCATAACGAGCAATCTTATACATTCCCTTATATTGTGCGAATGTAGCTTTCGCAATTGTCGTAACGGCCATTCTTGTTTGATGTAATGTTTGATATCCTCTAAAAACTTCTGTATCTGTCATCGGTGCCAACACAAGTCTTTTCGTCGCAGATTTAATATTCCGCTTGTTTGTGGCAAATTTTAAACCAGCCTTACCTGATCCAGAAATTTCACTTGCCGCATTGATTAATTTTTTTGTTGCACCTTTATACTCCACTTGTTTCGTAAGTTTTTCTATTTTTTTGTTTATTTGTTCTTTGCTTAGCGGAGTTCCAGTAAAGTCTTTCGGTATGACTCTTCCAGTTTTTAAGTTATTAATTTGTTCATTTAAAGCTTTTATATCGCCATCTATTGTTTTACTTAATCGCTTTAAATTTTCTGGGCTTCTTCTTGAAATTGCACCATATCCGGCTTTTGTTGATGTCATGTCGATTTTGGTTCGAAGTCTATTTAAATCAGCATATGAATCAAATTTAAATTCTGGATTTATTGTGGATCTTACATCATATAGAATTTTATGAGCATTTTCCATTGTACTCACTTTAATTCCATCTAATTTTCCTTTATTAATAAGATCCATATAACGCTCATTTTGAGCGCTCATTGAGAATCCAACGACTAAATCGGCGCCTAATCCACCTAATGCTTTTACATACTGATATTCTTTTGATTTTCGATTTCCATTCGATAAACTTTCTTCTACATCACCTTGGATTTGTCTTACTGGTGCAATTAAACCAGATCGGATGTTAGCACCTACATTTTCGATTCCTTTTTGCAGTTTTTCATTTACATAAGGGTCGAATGTTTCAACGCCTCTTATGGAATTGTACATCGCATGCATTCCTACAAACGGATTAAATACAGTTGGGTTAGATCTATTTTGAGACCCACTATATGAGCTATTAGGAGAACCTGAATTGCTGTCAAATGGGTTTCCTTGCGGCTTATCATTGCTCTGATTATTTTGATAATTATTTTCGCTGTTTCCTGCATAATCATTTTCTAATTGACTATTATAAGAATTCTCATAATCACTGTTATGTCTTTGTGGATTTGATGTATTATTTTCAAATGGATTTCCATAATTCGAGTTGTGATTTCCCGAATTAGGCATTGAGATATAAGGGTATCCTCGTTTTTTATTGTCATCTTCATCCCTTACGCCTCGAACAGCATCGCTATAATTTTGCATTTCTTTACTAAACAAATCTTTTTGGCGTCGTTCTTCTGGCGTGCCGGTTGTTCGTCTGCCTCTGCTTTTGTTCTCATCTTCATGGTTGATCTTTCTTCCTTGCATCGTTACCTCCTTTCTTTTCGACACATCGATAAGTAATGTATAAAACGAATAAAATTACAATATATAGTAAGTTCTTCTTTAAAAGGCTTTTCATGTCCTTTAAGAAGCCTGAAACAAATCCTTTTAATATTTCTGGTATATTTTTCTTTTCTGGCTGAACTTTTTCTAACTTAATATCAAGTTTTTTTGCTTCAGCCATGCCCTCTTTTATATCTGCATATGATAAATTAGACAGTTCATCTTTTATAGCCTCATATTCTAAGTCATCATCAGATAAGCTCTCAGCATCTGAACTGATTTCTGTTGATCTCATTTCATTTACATTTATATCTGCATGCACAGTCGTTCCAGAAATCATAAGTAGGAAGGTCAGTATTATTAATTTATTCCTGATCAGATTCATGTTCAGTCGCATCTGCAGCACCTCTTCCAATTCGTATTACATGGTTTGGAGTGTCATCGGTGTCTTCAAATTCCTCCTGCAGCTTTCTCATGTACTCGTCTCTGGGCAGTTCTTCTTGAATACGCGCCTCTTCTTCCGCTTTTAATCTTTCATTTTCTAATCTCTCATGAGCGATATCATCATTGATGGATTTCATATCAACAAGGTCTTCATCGGACTCATGTAAATAACATTTTCCAACAACAAAAAGCATGGAAATAATATTTGGCATCTGATTCGGTTTACTGGATGACAGCGACACAAGCAGAGGCATCTGCAGCTCTAAGAAATGGATATTTTCTTCCATATATTTCTTATTAGGCGTGATAAATACAGAACAAGCCGGGCATTTTGTAACATCATTCCAGTTATCAGAAACCTCTTTTTCGTAACCCTTTAAAAAGTTATAAATTGCTTCAATATCCGGATCATAGCTGGAAACAAACTCCAATTGAACTTCAAAAAATTCAATAGATTGATATAAATCTGTTTTATAATTAATATGTATATTGGGTTTTATAATTGTAATTAGATCCTTGATTCCCATTTCATAATACGGCTCATCACCTTCATTTATCTCTATTGGCGTATAATGAATAATACCAATTGTAGGGAGTAATTGATTCCTTGGATCATCGCTACAAACTTCATTTTTAAACTCTTCTAATGTCATAAAAATCCTCCGTAATAATTTATTTCTTATTTAGTATGTAAGATTCATAACCTATTTATTGTTTCATTTCTTGATAGTTTAAACATAAAAAAAGGACCCTTGCGGGCCCTCCATGGTATCTCTAAATTAGAAACCACCATTAGTAAGAGTGTTGTTGACTGCCTGATTCTGGAAGCCATCGTTAACGCTGGATGTCATGTTACCAACCTTAGATGTTGCGGAGTTGATAAATCTCATAATCTGATCTCTGAAAAGGAAGAGTACAGATGCGATTACAAGAGTAACGCTTGCTAATACGATAAATTCGAGGTTGGAAGCTCCATCCTCACCCTGGCATACAGCCATTGCACGGTTCATAATGTTCATTGGAAGTTCTCCTTATAAGTAAAAAAATTTATTTGAAAGGCTCTCTCGCCCTTCCAAGTATATTATGTAAGACGACTTTTAAAAAAAGGACAAAATGAGGGTTTTGGACATTTTTTTATTTTTTTGTTTACAAAATTTAGTATTTTAGCTGACATATTTGTGCAAATTTTATCATAAGTAAAAAAAATAGAGCGTATCAATTACGCTCTATTTTCTAAATTATTCAGCTTCATCTTCGTCTGCATATGGTACTAAGTATTCGTATGCATCTGTTAATTCAATCATGTTCTTATTCGAACCGTCTTCTCCATCTGGATGAGTAATTGCAGCAAGCTTTCTGTATCTTCTCTTTAACTGACTCTTTGTAAAATGATCTCCAACTGAATACTGCATGCGGATTAATGCTTTTTCATACATGCTCATGCCACTGTTTCCACCATTAGAAGAATCAGATCCGATCGATTTTGTATAACCATGTTTTTCCTGTTCTTCATTATAATACTTTTCATAGAGTTTACGATTCTCTTCATATTCTTTGAAATCGTCTGCTGCAACTTTTTGTGCTCTCGCGTCTTTCTTTGCAAACGCTGCTGCTTCCATTCCAGGAAAATTAAAAGTGAAATCGAGTTTTACATACCACTCTATGCCAGTTAAAGGATACCGTTCTCCTTTAAAAACATTATACATATCAATCGTCGGGATCGCAGTAACAAATGCAATTGAGGTAATTAATTCAATGATGAAAAGCGGAACTATCAAATAAAGGAATATTACTCCAATTAATACAACGATTCCAACTAAGAACAATATTAAAAACTGTACTGGAATTGGTAAAGTCATATTTGCCGCTGTTAATTTTGCATCGATTCCTTCGATAATTCCCATTAATGTTGAAAACGACTTTTTCCAGACTGGGCCTGGATTTTTAAATTTATTTATCCAACCTGGGACTAACCATGCCATCGGGATCACGAATACTAATACATTTATAATCGCCATGATAATGAGTCCAGGAACTGCTAATATTTTTTTCATTATTTTCACACTATTTCGAAAATATTTTTTCGATTCCTTTCCTTTACATTTTTTTCAAATATTATGTATATATTAAAGATAAACGATTTTTTCAAAAATGTAAACTCATCTTGGTAAATTTTCCGTATTTTTTTCATTTTCTTTTTTCTTAACTTCTCGTCCATGCAAAATAAGTGTATTTACAATAGTTAAAATATCATCTTTATCCTCTGAGTTTTCGATTCCTTTCAATAAAGCGTCAAAAGCTTCGCATTTTTCTTTCACATCTGGAATTGCTCCAAATTCTCTTTCTAACTCATCGACGTCCTTAATTTTGTCTTGATATTTTTCATATACTTCCTTGCGTCCTTTGCTAATCGAAGTTTTTTTGATTGTTTCTTTTTCAGTTTCACTTCGTTCCAGTTTCTGTTCTAACCCATGTGCTTTTAGAACACTTGCCTGGTAAATATCATTGATTCTTTCTGTATACTCATGCAACGATTCATTTTTTCCAATTTGAGGGAGTTTGTTATCAAGAGCTTGATTCAAGGCTGCATAGAATTTTCGAATATCTTTATGATTTGCTTTAGAGCCCGGCAATCCACGTTTTAAGCCATGTTCCTCTTCCATGAGCTTCCCGTACGTATTTTGCATTGAAATCATTTTCTGGCGATTCTGAACGTAATAACGGGCATTTAAATGGCCTTTATCATCGATCGGGACCACAACTGCATGACAGTGAACATTCCCAGGCTCATCCGCATGATATACAACAGAGATAACGTTATCTCCATATTTCTCTGGATTCGCATTGAACTGCTCTCTCAGCCATTTCACGTTATTCTCTTTCCATTTTTCTATATCAATATGTGAAGCATCTTCTCTTGAGAATGTCGTTACAACCTCAAACGCATAAACAGCATTATCGCGAAGCTTCTTTCCTGGATTTCCATCTACTGCATATCCAAGTGATTTTAATTTATCATAAAAGGCTTGCTTATACGTCTTGCCATCTAAAGAAACAAGTTCTTCATTGAGATCCTTTTTAGCCGGATCCGCATTCGCAACTGTAATTTCTCTGTAATTGTGTTTATATTTTCCAACTAATTGGGAATTCGTTTTTATTTTTTCTAATGTCATGAATGAATATCCCATATCATACCTCCTATTTGATTTATAAAATCGAATGATTGCAGAAATAAAAAATGAACCAGATAATCTGATTCAGTCTTTATTTTCTGATATAGATATAATGGCGAAAAAAGAAAAGTGATAATAAAAATGCGTATATACAAATTCTGGAGGAAATGGAATGTACGACAAAAAATAACTCCCGGATGGAATCCGGGAGGTGTGTGAGTTTATAAGTTATGAGGCTTTTTTAAATGTTTGGTAAAGATCTATTGTTACGTCACTATTTTTAATTGATTTATAACTCCAATATGGATAGCTACATCCTTTCCAGTTGCTAACGAAGTCTGGCAATTAGCTTGAACTGAACTATCAACCGAACCAACCTTTCAATAAGGTAAAGATTCGTATCCGGATTTAGAAAGTCTATCAACATCTAACAGTCCATATTCTCCATTCGTCATATTTCCATTATAAGTTACTATTTCTGTTTTGACGATTTTATCTGCTTTCCATGTATTTGCTCCATCTAAATGATAATTAATAAGTTAATGTGGTTTATTTAAATGTAACTGTTCTATTGTCTGCGCTATAGTTATAATTTTTAGTTGCTTCTGTCGGATTAAGGATTGTTAATGGTGTTTTTGTGTCGCAGTAGAAAACATATCTCGTTGAAGGTATTTTTGTGAATCCAGTGAGGTTTAAAGCTGTTATATTATTGCACTTATAGAACATGTAGCTCATATTCGTAACATTAGAAGTATCAAAGTTTTCTAAACTTGAGGTTGTTAAGCTGCTACATCCATAGAACATATTATTACAATCTACGTTCATATATACTTTTTCAGCTTCACTCCACCAAAAAATCGTTCCGTTGTCGTACCATGCATATATTGGAGAATTAGAATCATCTGTCGAAATGATGTTTGCGCTTGTCATTGAGTTTATGTTTGGCGCTGTCTCCGATTTTGTAAATGTTTTGATATTACTTAAGTTTCCACCAGCTAATGCTTTTATTTTTTTTATTGAAATTCTGTCCTGTAATAATTTCTAAATATGCTTCTTTGAACTGCAAACATACGGCTGTCCGTTTAATATTTGATAATATTTGAATAGGATTTCCAACTGTTCCTTTTATATCATCTGCGAATAAGCCTTTATTTGTATTCACACCATTAAACAAATATCCAGCATTAGCTTTAATGTTACGAATTTCAAATTTAGATCCATATCTCTCTTCTACACCGTAGTCATAAACATTTGCGCTTACTAATTTGTCGTTAATATAAACATCAAATGTAGCCCAACCTTTTGTACTTGTTTGGCTTTCAATAATTGTTCCTTCATCATTTTGAAGCGCACCATTTATATCGAATGTGTATTTCTGTTTTAAGATGTCAATGTTCTGTGTTTTATCTGCTTCTGCAGCTGTCCACGTTACTTCTGCTGCCTGCCATTCACACTCTCATCATAGCTCCATGAGAATTCCGTTCCAGGTAAAACATATTCACTCTTAACTTCCTGATAATCACCGAATGTTCCATCTACATTTTCGTATCTGGCCATTACGGTCTGTTTATAAAGCCGTGTCCAGTTAGCCAAATATGTCTTATTTCCAGTCGTTCCCTTCTTGATCGTCACAGTCGTTGTCGGAGTTGAGATACCATCTCCTGTCCATCCATTAAACTGATATCCAGCTCTTGTAGTTTCTGGCAAGTTGAAATCTGCGGACTCAATGTTATATGCGATTGTTTTTGAACCAAGTGTTGTATCACCGTAATCAAGAGTTATCTTATAGTTCATTAAAACCCATTTAGCAGTGAATGTTTTATCTCCAGTTGTTCCTTTTGTAATCTTTGTATTCTGAATTGCTGTTGTACTGCTTCCTTCCATCCATCCAATGAATGAGTATCCTGTTCTTGTCGGTAACGAAAGTGTAAATGTGTCCGTTTCTACGGTATAGCTTGTCTTTAAATCACTTGCAGATCCGCCGTCTAAGTTATATGTAATTGAATACTCAATTGGCTTCCAGTTTGCTGTATAGTTCTTATTTCCAAATGAACCTTTTACGATCTGAACAGTTGTCTCTGGGTTTTCTCCGTTACTTCCGGTCCACCCGAGGAATGTGTAGCCATTTTTCGTTGGTGTCGGCAAGGTAAATGTTGGAGTTGTGATTCCATATGTTGTAGCTGCTCCTGTAATAGAACCGCCGTTTAAGTTATAATTAATGATGTATTCAGTTTCAGTCCAATGTGCTGTAAATGTACGATCACCAGTCGTTCCTTTTGCTACCTGAACGCCATCGTTCGGCTCTGTTTCGTTTCCTTCTGTCCAGCCTAAGAATTCATATCCGTCTCTTGTTGGTGCTTTTACAACGAATGTAGGAGTATCAATTGTATAGTACATCTGAGCATCGTCTGCTAATTTTCCGCCATCAAGCACATAGCTTAAATAGTATTTATGAGCTTCCCAGTTTGCCTTGTATTCCTTATTTCCAGAAGAACCTTTTACGATTTTAACGTTCTTTTCTGGTGTATCTCCATTGCTGCCTGTCCAACCTAAGAAGTCATATCCTACTTTTTCTGGCTGAGGAAGTGTGAATGTTTCTGATGCTTCAGAGTAGCTATAAACACCATCACTCATCGTTCCATTATCTAGATCATAATCGATTGTATATTTCAGTCTCCATGTTGCAGTGAATGTAATATCTCCTGCACTTCCGGCCGGAATCATTTCCGGTTCCCAACCACCGAAGGCTAAACCTGCTTTTGTAGGTGTCGGAGGGATATAATCGCCATCTGTTGACTTATATTTTGTTTTTTGACCAGAAATCGATCCACCATCTAATTCATAATCAATGATATACTCTGTACCTGTCCATGCTGCTGCAAATGAAAGATCTCCGGTGGTTCCTTTTTTAACAACATAGTCTTTAACCGGCATTGTTGATGTAGATGGAATCCATCCAAAGAACTCATCATTTGCTTTTGTAGGATAAGGAAGTGTAAAATCATCAGTTACCATCGTATATTTCGTGATTGGATTTTCTAATGTAATAGATGAATCTTCATCGTTCCAGTAATACGTAATTGTATATTCTTTATATTTCCAGTTTGCGTTATAAATTTTGTTTCCGAATGATCCAGTTTTTATTACGAGATCTTTTTCCGGTGTATCTCCATTACTTCCAGTCCATCCGAGGAATTCGTATCCTTCACATTCTGGATTGTCGATAATTACATAAGCAGAGTCAATATTGTAATTAATTGTCTTATTTTCCAGTTGATCGAGACCATAGTCTAAGAGAATCTCGAATCCTGTCATCTCCCAGTTGGCAGTAAATCTTTTATCTCCTCTTGAGCCAAGAAGGATTTTCACTTCTTCCTGAGGATTATCGATATCATCGCTTGTCCAGCCTAAGAACGTATATCCGTCTTTTGTCGGTGTTGGAAGTTTAAATGTTGGTGTTGTCATTGAGTACTTTGTGATTGGATCATTTAATGTACCGCCACCTAAGTCGTATTCGATTGTGTATTCTGCTAATTCCCAGTTTGCATAGTAGATTCTATTTCCGTAGCTTCCTTCTGAAATTACTACATTCAGTTCTGGAGTTGTGATATCCATACCAGTCCAACCAGTAAATACATATCCAAGTTTTGTTGGCTGTGGAAGTGTAAATGATGCAGTCTCTGATGTATAGGAATCAATCGGATCCATTAAGCTACCTTCATTTAATACGTACTGAATTGTATAGGTATCTAATTCCCAGTTTGCAACATAGCTCTTATTTCCATATGAGCCCATAGAGATAAATACATTCTCTTCTGGTGTATCTCCATTACTTCCTGTCCAACCAACGAAGCGATATCCATTTCTTGTAGGCTTTGCTAATGTGAATCCTGGAGTGTCGGCATTGTATGTTGTAACCTCTCCGGAAATTGTTCCACCAGTTGTGTCATATGTGATTGTGTAATCGATCGGTGTCCAGTTTGCTGTAAATGATAAATTCTTTATTGTACCTTCTGCTACTTCAATATCTTTCGTAGGTGTTGTGATATCATTACTTGTCCATCCTGTAAACTCATAGTGTTCTCTTGTTGGAGTATCAAGCTTAAATGTTGGAGTCTCCATTGTGAATGAAGAAACCGGATTCTTTAATGAACCACCATTTAAGTTGTAAGTAATCGTATATTCAGTCAAGGACCAGTGAGCAACCATCTCAAGCTCTCCGGTTGCTCCTTTTGCAATCTTATAAATTTTCTGGTATATTGGGCTGCTTCCTTCTGACCATCCTTCAAATGTATGTCCTTCTTTTGATGGAACTTCGAATGAGAATGTCGACTCTACGTTATATGTATCAGGAAGATTTGAAGCAGTTCCACCATCTAAGTTATAAGTAATTGCATAGTTTATAATTTTCCAATGTGCTGTATATGTTTTATCGCCTGTACTTCCTGCAGGAATTGTGACTTTCATTTGAAGATCCGTTCCGTTACTTCCTGTCCAACCTGTGAATACATAACCCTTTTTAACCGGATTTGGAAGTGTGTAGTCATTATCATTGATCGAGTACGATCTTTTAACTGATGTATCGTTCCAAGATCCACCATCTAAGTTATAGGCGATTGAATAATCTTCATATAAATAAACGTGATCATTTGATGTCTTTGTCGCTACCATTGCAGATGCCAATGCTTTGCAGCCGGTTTCGTAGTTTACTACTACTCTTGCATTCTGATCAGATGCAGTTCCAGTAAACATTTCCGTGTAAGCATTTGTATTTGCTCCGGTAATTGCGAATGAATATGTTAAGTTACTGCATCCATAGAATAACTTTTCTGCATTCTCTAAAGAATCTGTTACAAATCTTCTGGATGTAAAGTTCTTTAAATTTGCGCATCCTTCAAACATAGAAGACATATCTTTTACTCTGCTGGTCTCTGCCTTTGTTAACTTTAAGGTTTCAAGGGCAGAACAGTTGTAGAACATATGATTCATATTTGTGGCCGCAGATGTCTCAATGTTCGTTATATTCAAATCTGTAAGTGTGCAGTCATTTCCGAAGAAATAGCTGAAATCTTTTGTCTTTACCGAATACATTCCGGAAAGATCCGCTTTCCATAATGACTTGAAGTTATAGAACATATAACTACAATCTTCTGATAAGAGAATTCCGCCTGCTTTTGTTGAATCGAAATAGTATTTGACAATCTTTTTAGATGCATCTGCAGGATCAGACTCAGCCCAGGCTAAAATCGGTTCTCCGATCTTCTGAAGATTTACGGTTGTTACTCCATCTGGAGCTGCTGTATGGCTTGGAATAATCTGAGAAATAATATTATCTTCTGTCTCATATCCGGTTTCGCTGACTAAGGATTTAATTGCTTCGTTGAATTCTTTACCAGTAACCATCTGTGTATAAGAGTTTGACTGTACTGGGAGCCAGTATACGGTTAATTTGATTGGTGTTGTTTCGATACTTCCGGCATCATTACTTACGATTGCTTTATAGTAATAAGAGTTTACATTTCTCTTTACATAGTTAAGATTTAATGTGATGTCTCTTGAACCTGTATCCTTATAAGATGCTGAATATGTCATTCCATTTGCATCTTTACGAGTCATTGTATTATCGCCAAGTCTTGTCCAGTTTGTCTTATCAGATGATGAATACCATGCCCATCTGTTTGTAGTGCCGTCGTTGTTTGTCCCGCCTTTTGTCTTGATTAAGATATCGTTCTCTGCGTAATTGTAATCAAGGACACCTGTTAAGTTTTTAGAATGGCTGTCTTTGTATGTGTTTTCATCAACATCGTAATATTCGATCAGTTCAACTTCATTTGGTTGCTCTTCTATGGTTGGCGGCATTCCTTTCCATATTGCTTTATAAGTTGTAGCGGTTACAGGAACTGTGCCGGTCCAGTTTTCCCATTCAACGAACTGATAATCTTTTCTTGTCGGTGTTGGAGGTGTTTGTTGTGATTCGATAACCCAGGCATATGTTTTTGTGGATGCACCGTCGATTGTTCCGCCATTTGCGTCGAATGTAATTGTTACGGTTAAAGATCTTTGACAGGTATCACATTTTCCATCTTTATTTGCATCTATGTGATTTCCTCTATTGAATTCAGCTCCGCATCTGGTACAGATCTGCCAATGCTGATTAAGATCGCTTTCCCATGTTGTTTCGGTATGACCTAATGGGTTTCCGTTAGAATAGGTTGTGTTTGTGTTGCCTTTTGAACTTGCTCCACAACGAGAACATTTATAATAATATGTTGCTGCCTCTGTACATGTTGCTGATGTTGCTAAAAATCCACTTGATGGGTCTTTAACAGTAAAATCATGACCTAAAGGATCTCCGTTTGAGTAATAAGTATTTGTGTTATTTTTTGAGCTCGTTGAACATCTTGAACACTTATAATAATAAGTTGCGGCATCCGTACAGGTTGCATTACTTCTTAAATAAGTTGAATTTACGGTTTGGCTTGTAAAATTGTGTCCTAAAGAGCTTCCGTTTGTGTAGGTATTTGTTCCTTTTGCTGAACAACGAGAACATTTATAATAGTAAACAGCTGGTGAAGTACATGTCGCATTGCTCTTCTTATATGTATCTGTAACGGTTTTACTTGTGTAGCTATGTCCTAAAGAGTTTCCGTTCGTATAGGTATTTGAACCCTTTGCTGAACAGCGGGAGCATTTGTAATAATAAACAGCTGGCGAAGTACATGTCGCATTGCTCTTCTTATACGTATCATTTACAGTTTTATTTGTAAAACTGTGACCTTTTGCTGCGATGTTGGAATATTCCGTATATCCACATCTACTACACGTTCTTTTCCTTTGTCCGGTTGCCGTGCAAGTAGAATCCTTAACTGTGGTGTAGCCTCCGTAGGTATGGGATGTGCAGACTTTCAAATAGTAACGATAACTTGGAAAATGACAAATATTACATTTGTAATAATAAAACCACATTTCCACATCGCCAGTAATATTTGTAAATATTGCATTTACTGTAATATCATTACTATATCTTTGAGTATTCCAATCCATTGTTACTCTTAAATTTGCATTTTTAATTTCGGTTGTACCCATAACTTCTTTACTACCTGAGTTAACAGTTGTATTTCCACATCTTACGTATGTTGCAGATGAAGCATTTTTAGGATAATAGCACACGTTCATGCCTACTTTTGCTTTATTATCTCTACTGCTACCTTGGAATGAATGATAGTGATTATTTGAAATCGTATAAGATCCACCATATGGTACATAATAAGTTGTATCTGCATAACTCATAAACCCACTACACAACATCATCAATGGAATTGCTAAAATTAAAAACAACATTTTCAGTTTTTCTCTTATTTGCATGGTTTCTTATCATCTCCTAAATAAATTTACATAAATAGTATGTTATTTTCTTTTTGGTTTTCCTTTAGTTTTGTGCTATTTATGGCAATTTTAAAGAAAGAAAAATTACATAATAAATATATAAACTATAAAAATAAGGAGAGATTACATGCGACAATCTATAAAGAAAAATATATTTCTATGTTTAATTACTTTTTTGATATTGCTTGGATTTCCAATAAAATGTTATGCGGTTTCATATAAGTATCACAGTATCACAAAATATGCACCGTATGGGTCAACATATTCAATAACAGATACTAACGATCATCCAAAAAGCTCAGTTGGTGGAATTTCTTTTGGACGATATTATAACGGAAAATGGATTACATCGAATCAGAGTGTTTCCGCGACCAAAGGTCCATTAACTGATTCAAGTTCTGATTATAAAGAGTATACATTTCCAGAAACAATGACATATTCAAATTTAGCTCTTGATGGTGCAGCCGGGTTAGACGTCGCGAGAAGTTCCATTTACAAAATCTGGAAAAACCCTTCGAGCTATGAAACACAGGTAACTATCTATTTATATATAAAAAATATAACAGGTACAGCACAAGTCCAAACAACTTTTAAACAATGTAATTCCGAGGGCAGATTAAACAAATATTTTGATAAATATACATATACAATTTATGTTTGTTCCAGCCATACCTACGGAGGCTACACCACAGTTAAGGATTCTACTTGCTAAATTCGAAGTTTCGACTTCTTTTTTTTTGCTCAAAATTCAATTGTCTTTATTCAAAAAAGGTAAATAACGTGAAAAAAGAAATTAATTAGAAATTAATTAGATAATAAAAATAGAAAGTTCGAAGTTTTAAAGAAATTATTTTGAAAGTAAAAAGTTATTTATAATATTTTTCAAACCACTTTCCTTTTTTACTTTCAACACCCTTAGCTTCTGTTTTATGTGGATTTTCAAAGTAACCACATTCTTTTTTATTTCCAATACAAATTTTCTTATTTTTATCGTAGAATTGGCAAAAATTAATATCTTCATCTAAATTGCAGTTCATAAAATTTCCTCCATTCTGAGATCACTCATCAAAATTCCTTCTTTTTTGCAGAAATCCTTTAGTTGATCTCTGCTTATGAATCTGGCATCCTTATGCGTCCCAAATTCACACTTATATATATAATAGCCATCGATTCCTGATAGACATGTCTTTTTTATCTCATAATACGTTTCGCTCATAGTATTTCCTATTTGATCATTCCAACTCAAGCTCTGCACGAGTACGCGCAACTTTTACGATTGAAATTTCTGTAACTGTATTTGTTTTATATCCGTTATCCTTACAAAAGTCTTGGAATAATTCCGTTAATTCGTTCTGACCTTCTATCGAATCAACATATCTAACATCAAACTGTGTTTCATCGATAAGACCATCTGAATTTATAAAATTTACATCGACTGTTTGGTAGACTAATAAATATCAGCTTAGTTCGTAATTAATTTCTTTTGTTTTTATACATTGTTTAATTGTCATAGCTAATTCCTTTACAATTTAAAAATAATATCGTCTATATATGGATCCCATTCCGTTGTAATCTTTTCAGGACAATTGTCTATACGCATAGCTGTTATAAAATCTATTGGAATTCCATCAGTTCCATATAGGCCCAGTTCATTATCATATGGACTTCGGCCAGTGCAGATCCATTCATACAGTAACGATTTTTCTTTTTTGCTCAGTTTATTATTTCTTAAATATTCCGAATATTGTCTTTCTAAAATACTTCGTACGTCATCAGGAATATATTTTTTAAACTTTAGTTTTCTATTCGACATACCGAAGCTCCTTATAGACCTTATGTTTCTGAATCTCCTCTAACTCTGCATATGCATTCATCAGTTGATTGAATCCAATGTAAAGTCCGTGATTTTTCAGCCGCAGCTTCATTCTTTCATAGTTTACCGCAGATTTCTTGGTTTTAGCTGCATCTACCACATACACATGGATCTGAAAGAGATTGAGCTTTTCGAAAAAGAATTCCCAATCAACAGGTTTCTTTCTTTTGATTCCAACCACTTGTTCGAAATGAGTGATCAAATGTTCGTCTCCATAGCAATATAAATAAAGCCCTAATCTCTTGTACAATCGAATTGTCATACTCTTCCCTCTCCTTTGCACATGATTTGATTTTATCATAGGCCAAACGAAAAGTAAATATTAAGCAATCTATATGCTGGTTGACAAGCTGATCTGTTTCTTGTATATTTGAATTGTGGGAACTTATACTCCTGCGATAATTATTAATCTCCCAGAGAAAAGAAGGATAACCCAAATCCTTCTTTTTCTTTTGCCGATTTATATATCTGCGTCTGAATACCTGCTGATCTGGAACTGTTTTTATGATTGATTTATTGAAAGCGAAAGCAGGTACATAAATCTGCCGCATACAACAAGAAAAAAGAGCCCGAAGGCTCTTTATTGTATAACGGTTGCAGTCGTTGGAACATGCAACGTATATTCAGTTTCCAAAACTATTCCTATAAGATTTAATCTTTCTGTTATTTCTAATGTATACTCTTCTCTATTTAGATCTTCTTTTACTGGAATATTTTCGATGTTCTTTCCATCCACATTAACAATATACTGCGTATCCGTTTTTAGGATATGGCAATCTGTCCGCGTTAACGTTCTTATTCTGTACGATTCAGTAAACATTAATAAGACAGAGCACATTAAAATGAATAATCCTGGGAAAAAGAATGCTGCAAAATATTCGGATTTTCTCTTTAGAATTCCAAACACCACTAAAATAATTCCGATAACTATGGCTATTATAAACATAATTACATTTCTTTGAATGATGGTTTCCATATGATCCAGCCTTTCTATTTGATTACCGTAATGGTCGTTGGGACATTTAACACGTATTCAGAATTAGTGATTTTTCCAAATAAATTCCGTTCATCTGTTATTTCTAAATAATAATCTTCATTATTACCTTCGATAATTTCTTTAGTCGATATATTTTCTATCAAATGCCCGTCCAGTTTTACAAGATATTGAGTATCAGTTTTGCTAACAGAAATATCTGTTCTTGTGTATGTATTTGATTTTATTGGAATTGATGTAATATATGCTCCTACAAAAACAACTATTAGAAACAAAATCAAGAAATCAAAACTCGTTTTATATGGATTTGGTACTGATGCAATCATAAAACATGCAATAATCATTAATATCAATATTGATCCTAATTCAAAAACATCTTTCCAAAGTATAACTTCCACAATTTCCTCCTATAAAAACATTTTTCCAAAGTAGATCAGTGCTTCTCCTGCACCTGCCACTAAAAATCCTGCAGCTGCGTATCCGTGGATCTCCCACTTCATAATCTGATACATTTTCTCGTTATTCTTTTTCATCTCTCCAGATACAGAGGAAATGATGTATAAGTAAATGAGTGTATACAGAATTAACATTGTTCCGACAATATAACAAGCAAGCTTAAGCATATTTTATCCTCCAATTATTTATCTTTCTTTCCATATTTTTCTGCCAGTCTTTTATAAGTCTCATATTCATACTGTTCTTCCAGTTTTTTAAATCTTTCCTGTTGTTCTGCTTCAATTTCATCAAGACGCTTTTTCCCTTTATCTAAAAGATCTCTGAAATATTCTTCCCAGTCATCTTTAAGAAAATCCTCTAAAAGGATTTCAAATGAGAAACTAAGTTCATCAGTTGCAGATTCATAGCAATTACACCGAATTAAGTAAATCGGCTCATCATTATCTGGAAGATGGTCATTATACCCGGTTTCTGCGTTTGTCTCTTCATAATCAGCTTCCCTACATTTGTTCTTAACAGTTACTGTATAGAAATGAGGCGTTGTATACATAAAGGACTCAAAATCTTTTCTATGATACGTATAATGAGATTCCTTGTCTTCATAAGTATTTGAGACTACATAATCCGGGATTATTTTCTTTGTTGCGAATAATTCACAAAGCCTGAGTCCTCTGTCATAGAGAAGTTTTGTGTATTCATTTCTTGCATCACGCAGGTTCATGAAACGTGACATTGGATCCATTGGGCTTTTCAAACTATTCAGGGTAAAATAGGTTTTATCGCTCTCAAAATCCTCGATTGTTCCTATCTCTCTGTATTTAGCAAGTTCCTGCAGCATTGAAATGAAATCATCTTCTGTCTCTTCATCATAAAATTTGGTCGTATGGAAATGAAGATCTTTAATCAATTCTCTTAATCTCTTGTTGCTTACAATTTTTTTTGGACTATTTTCTTTCATAAATTTTCCTCCTAATTTTTACTCATATTTTTATATTTTTACTGACGGGCTACTTTGGAAATTTCTGGAATCAGCAATGTATAATCTGTTTTGACCACATCGCCAAAAATATTACATGCATTCGCTACTTCAAGCTCGTATGGATCGTTGTTACCTGCAGCCGGGTAGCTTCTGATACCGAAATCATTTAGTTCTTTCTTTTCATAGACAACTCTATAATTTTCATTATCTGAAAATACCTGAACTTCTTCAGTGACCACTGATTCAGAACTCCACGGATACTTAAAGAATGTATACCATCCAACTACGGTAAAGATAAGTCCTAACACAAACGTTATGATCCAATATAGAATCATTCTTTTTACCGTTGAATTAGAATAGCTCAATCCTATACTTTCTGAATACGTTAATGTGAATGCCAAGCAGAATAAGCAGATGCAGGCCAGAAACATCGTACAGAAAATCAAAACAAATCCTACCATCCTTTGGCTCCTTTCTATCATTGATATAGAAATAATGGCTAAAAAATAGCAAAAATAAAAAATAACGGATAATTCCGTCATTTAAGATGCCTAAGTTTGTAGACCAGAGAAACAATCCTTTTGAATGCTTCCTCGATTACAAACAGCACTAATGATGTCGTATAACCAACGACAAACAGTGCCACAAAAAAGCTTACAAATTCCATAATATCCCTTAACATAAATAATCCTCCTCTTTAACTTATATACAGATAGTATGATTTGATTTTTTCGAAACAAAAAAAGACACCCGCAAACGCGGATGTCTTAAAACTATTTAACAGTTGTCTGATTAATCGTACCGACTTTAAACTGTACGGATTTATATGAATAGCCGAAGCTGTCAGTAATTTTACACATTACGGTTACCTGAGAATTTTCCGTCAGACCTGTTAATGTCAATGTGTTTGAATTTGCAGCTGAAACCTGTTGACCGTTCTTATACCATTCATATCTTAAGGAATTTCCTGTGAATGAAGAGTTGCTTATGTTAACAACGAAATTAGCTTTGTATGCCTTTACTGTTCCAAATGCGTCTGTGGTTGTACCTGTTTCTGTAACAGAATATGTCATCGAGTTAATCTTAGGTGTATTACCTACTTTAATTGAAACTGCGGTTGTGTCATTTGTTGTAATGGTACTGTATTCTTCGCTATATCCATTAGAATCCTTAACCACACACTTAATCTTATACTCTCCAGCCTCTTTGCCTTCGAACGTATATGTGGACTCTGCGCAATCCTGTAGTTCGTATGTGCCACCATTTGTTACATTCTTCACGTACCACTGGTATTGTGGAACACCGCCATATGAGGAAACGTAAGTTGTAAGAATTGTGCTGCTGTCTACATTGATGATTGATTTAGCAGCTGTAATCTCTACGGACGGTTCAATAATAGATGAGATACGAGCCGGATTCGTATATACATAGCCTCTGGAGTTTGTAATCTTACATCTGATGTATTTGTTATGAGTTGTTTCGTTTGATTCTACTGTATAGCTGTTGCTTGTAGAAGACGGCTGTACAATCTGCCATGTTCCGTCATTTTGTGTCATTTCCCACTGATATCTTAAATCGGAAGGAATCATACAGGTTGCTGCTACAGAGAATGTGTAACTTTGTCCCTTTTCGACTGCCTGATCACTTAAGTTCTGTAAAATTTCCGGCAATCTATCTACGGTATAGAGAACTGCCTGTTTTGTTGTTGTACTTCCGCTGCCATTTGATACAACACAGTAATAGGTGGATCCATTATCTGCTTGCGTAACTGCAGGTGTTTGATAATAATACTGGTTTGCTCCTGTGATGGCAACAGCTTTTGTGATGTCTCCAGATGCAGAAGCATCGATCTTATACCACTGATATACTAAGTTCTGTCCGACTGCTTTTACCGTAAACATCGTTGATGTTCCGATGATTGCAGAGGTATCTTCTGGTTCTGTTGCTACGTATGGTGTTGTAGTAAAGCTGAATTCATCAATCGGTGCTGTAGAAAGCTGAATCTTTACTTCCAGACATTCTGCGTTAATACCTAATGTACCAGCCCAGCCATTGTTCCATTCATAGGATTCATTTGCGGTTCCGATCTTATAACCAACGCGATACATATCCTTAAAGTTTTGTAATTCTTCGACGCCTTTATTATTTCTTACTCTCACTTTTCCATCTAATTCAATTCTAAGTGTCTGTAAGTTGTCGACTGTAACAACTGAATCTTTTGTAACAACGAGAGGCGTTGTGCTTCCATTTGCATAGATCTTTAGCTGTGGGTTCTCATCTGCTTTGAATGTATATCCGTTCTGAGTATTCAACCTAAATTTAACGGAATCTGTATGCATGGTGATTGATTTTGTCGTTGGGTTCTCGGTTGTATAGTCATAAGCAATTCTCTTCGCGTTAACCGTTCCGGCAGTATCACCGTTACTTACCCAGTCGCTCCATCCAGCTAACTTATAAAAGTCAGATGTTGGATGTCTTAATTGTTCTCTGTCTTGATTGTAAGAATTTAAGTATGGGAAATCACCATAGCTCATATTTACATAGTCATCAGTTTCAAATTTAAGCGAGCCATCTTCATTACGTCCAGTATTCGGGAATAAGAATCCGCTGGATCTTGTCTGATACTCTACTATGAAGTTTGTTACTGGTTCTACCCAGTCGCCTTCGCGTTCAAACCACAGAAGCGGGTTAATCTGTGCAGGTGTTACATCGCCAGAGTTCTTCTCTTCAATAGTCGCTAATCCGGAATCTCCAGTTTTTGCGTATTCATTGATATAATCGTATACGGCTTTCATTTTGTTAGCACGGAATGTCTCTGTCCATGTTGCTGCGTCTCTTCTTCCATGTGCAACTGAGGATGAGAAATCGATCTGATTGATTGGTTTAATACCGGTTACTTCAAAATCTCCTTCGTGTCCTGCGTATACAGCTGTGAAGTGGTTGATATAGGTTCCATCGCTTCCCTCTTCTACGTTATCACCACTGTCATGGATTGTTGATTCTTCGTCATGTGTACCTTTCTTATAGATTGTTACGACGCTACTTCCACTTACGGTTTTATCACCATAGAAGGACTCAATGGATCCATTTTTGTAAATGACGTTAATGAGAACTAAACTTTTCACGTATTTATTACCCACATCGACTCTTGGGCCTGTATAGGTTGCGTTGATGGATTCGATTGCATTATTTACAACTGTGATTGGGATCGAGGCTGTAGCGACGACGCCATTATTCTCATATTTTACAATAACTTCTGAAACTGCTTGTAAAGGTTTGTCACCATCCACGATTTCATAGCCATTTGTGTTTGTGTTATCTTTCTCATAAATAAACTCTGAGGTTCCGTCTGTATAGAAAGCTTTAATAATAAGACCGCTTGTGTTGAACTTGTCTCCGACAATGTACTCTGTCTTGTGCGGCATCTGGAATACATCAATCTTAGTAAGTTTCTTCTTATCAACGAAGATTGGCTGGATCGTGCTCTTTGTGACATTATTTTCTGTATAAGAAATTGTCACATAGTTATTGCCTGCCACCTTACCAGTGATGCTCTTTTCATCGGTTCCATCTTTATAGTTAAATGTTCCTCTGGTTCCGACTGTCAATGACTCTGCATCTGGAGATGTGATCATCTTTTTCAAGAGTCTTAAATAGCCATATAATCCTTTTGTCGTATTATCGATTCGATCTCCTTTGATAAGGACATAGTTTGTTGAATCAAGAAGTTTTCCGCCACCAGTGATAACGCAGTTATTAATCGGGATCTCTTCCATTCTGGACCAGTTATTGTCGCGTCCGTCATCATAAACTCCTTCGTCATAATAAGCAGTAATCTTCATTCCACGTTCATCGAATGTCTCACCAGATGAGTAGTTTGTAACATTCGGCTCTCTTGATACGACGATTGAAGTTAAGTATACTTGACGAACAGAAATCTTTAACCAGTCAGTGTAAGAAGATCCATTCTCTGTGTAGGTAATTGGAATCTTATTTTGCCCTTTTGGCATCTTTGTCGCTGGATATGCTGCACTACCGATGGACAATCCGTAAAATGTTTCTGAACCATCTTTAAAGGAAAGCGTCTGTGATTCATTGTTATCGTACTTGATTGTGATAACCATTCCTTTAGGCTCAAAGTCTTCATCTTCTATGTACTTTATCTTTGTTGGTGGATTTGAAATATAAATCTTACTTACTTTTCTCTGTACGGATGTTACTTTAAAAGATTTATACATATAAGATTTATCTAATCCTAATCCAGAAAAACTTGCCCAGAACACTCTTGAGCTAAGCGGAACTTTTCTTGATATTAAACTTGCTAATTCAGTTAAATCTTCTGCGGTAATACTATTGTCACCGTTAAGGTCTGCCTGTTTCCGTTCTATGTCTGTCATTGTACCTGTTTTGCCGTTGTTGATGATATTCTTTAATTTATTATAGTCAGTTGTATTAACAACGCCATTTCCATCGACATCTCCTTTGGTGATATCGCTTTTAATTGTTAAACCAACAGTTGCAGAACTTCCTGGATATGTAGTTTGTGTTCCATTATCGAATTTTACAGTTACTCTAACATCTGATGGATTGTATTCCATATTTTCAGTTACTGTTGATCCGATATACTCAACTTTAAGGATTTCTACTGGTCGTCTTGCTCTTGCTACGATAGTAAATGTTGCATATTCTGTTTCAGGATATCTGGTGCCAGTCTGTGGATCGTTATAAGCAAAATAGAACACATTATTTGATCCAACGTTTGCGACATATAAACCGTATGGGAAGACTAAGTTTTTGTCATTACCATTGATTCTATTTACTGTTCCATTTGAATATTCAATTGTGAATATTAACTTCGACTTGTCTAATGAGGTTCCTTCAACCGGATCTCCATTATAGTTTACGTTAATTTTTGATACAGTCATTGATGCGGATTCTCTTGGTCTTGGATAACTTCCGTTTGCGAATATCCAATCGCTCGCAGAAAGTCCTGGGCATTTAGATGCATCACCAGACTTAGCCGCAGACTGTGTTATCATCGTACCAATACTTCCCAAATTGTGGTCATGCACAATTGAAATATCTTGATAATAATAAGTATATTTGTCTCCATATGAAGTAACATCTAAATATTCTCGTGCTTTTTCATTTACATTATCTTCATTTGTCATGCTACATGTATGAGTATATTCATATTTATTGTTATCTTGCTTAGAGACATTTGTAAACGTCCATCCTGCATTATAACTTTCATTTTTTTCTTTTGCCAAGGAAACCATGTTTTTTGTTGTTCCGTTACCATCTGAATTCTTAAATAAGTATCTGACACCATATTTATTAGTTGTATTTCCATGAGTATACCGATAGCCTGAACCAACAAAAGCACCATCAACTGTTCCGTTATTACTTGCTACAAACTTTGAAAAATCTCCGCTTAAATATGTTTGTCTATTTCTTGAAAAAGAGACCAAAAGATCTGTATCTATGAAAGAATTATCCGTTAATGTAATAAAACCACCAGAACTACAATTTTTTACTGTTCCCGAATTTGAATAAACCACAGAAGCGCCTTTTGCCGCATAGGTTCCATATCTACCATCATCATCATTTCCGCTTGAATAACAAGCTACATGTCCTAATATTGTCATGCCTGCATAACACTGTTCTACAGTTCCTGCGTTTGTATAAGCAATGCCTGCAGTTTGACTTATAAAATTATATGAATATCCTTTAAATTGCGTGGTTTCTGGTGCTCCATTAATAGTTCCTTCTGTTGAACATCCATATATGGTTCCATTATTTGTATATGAAATACCTCCGCATCTTGTTCCTCGTAGTGTTGCATCAATCTGGCATTTTTTTATTAATCCATAGTTTATTGCCGAAATTCCGCCACCTGGATATTCTCTATTTTCTTTATATTCAGTCTCCTTAGAATGGCTGTATACGGTATGAGAACTGTATCTTGCGCCTTCAATAGCTACGCTATCAATTATTCCATAGTTATCCGCGGAAACTGTACCGGTTCTCAGCATTAAAATGTTTCCTGTCCATGAATAATTCTTATTATCACAATAAGCTGTGAATGGGTTTGCTGAAGTTTCTTCACCTTTTATAGTCAAATTTCTAATAACGCCATAATTTCCAAAAAATAAGCCATATCTAACTCTCGAAATTTTATGTCCATCTCCATCAAGCACTCCGACAAACTTAATTGCAGTAGCGTTCATGCTTTTATATGTATTAGAAGAACGATAAACTTTATATGGAATCAATGCGTGATCTTCAGTCTGTATTGATTGAACAGAGTTGACGGTATATACATATTTAAAATTTCCATAAAAATCAAAATCATTTGTTATTTGATAACGACCAACGATATAGCCATTATCTGAGGCAATTATTATTTTATTCGACCAATCTGTATTTGATGAAATGGTCATAAAACCTTTATCATTTAAAGTCTTTAAATTACTAGACGAACTCTTTACTAAATTATAAAAATTTGTATTTGCTTTTACGTATTGTATTTCGCAAGTGCTTTTAAGGTTTGAAAAAGCACCGCTTCCAATGGTCTGATTTGTAGATCCACCATTAACTAATACTGTAGTTGCTGTACAATTAAAAGCGTTACTCCCGATTTTTGTAACTGTATTACCAATGACAATTCCTTTTATAGTATTGTCATTGATAAATGCGTTATTAGCAATGGAAGTAATTCCATCATCAATAACTATGTATTGTACATAATCCTGACTTGTGTCATATGTATTCTGAAGCAATCCTTTCCATGGAGCTTCAGAAGTTGGCATATCTCCTGTACCACTTACTATAATTGTTTTAGATGAAAAATTATATATCCATGTTATATTACTGCCTGTCCAACTCTGAACACCAGAAGGATAACTCGTGGCTCTCGCAGCTGCGTCTGACCTGATCATTCCGATCCGTCCGCTACAAATCAAAAAGGTCATGAATAAAATAACCATGAATACTCTTTGTTTTAGCTTCATTATTTTTTCTTGCATGTATTTGCACACTCCTTTAAAAAGTTTAATATTCTTAGCAAATTTTTCTAAATCCTGATTTGCCTATATAAGTTATTATGTATTTTTCGCGTTTGTAATAGTCTAAATATTCAATGCAAATTCAAAAAAATATATAAAAAAAGAGTCCCTGGCTATGAGGACTCTTTTTTCGAATGATAGTTTTAATTCTTACGCGCGAAGGAGGTAGACGCGCGATCTCCGGTAAAAGTGAGGGCGATAATAAGCCGGAGGTTAGAACTTATTAAGCTCTCCCTTTACCGTTTGATATAAATATTATGTTATTAAAAAATAAAGATAACTGTTAATTTTTACCATTTTAACATTTTTTTGATAAATAGTTCCAGACTTAATTATAATTCAGCTGGTCTTGTTTCAAAATTGATTGGATCTCCAGTTACTTTATCTTTTCCATGGCCTACAACATTAACAGCAAAATCATTCTTTTCTATTCCATTATATCTTGTAACAACAAATTGAACCATTCCCTCAAAGTTTTTTATGAAAGTTGCTCTTGATGACGATTTCAAATGTTCATCGTATTTCGGATTATATTTTAATATTTCGTCGAGCAAGAAAACACCCATTCTTCGTCCATTCGTAGAAAACATTCCGATTGGTTCATTTATATCAGTATTATATGTTACACATGACCAATTCTTATAAAGAGATTCCCGCAAAATAAATTTTTTAAATCCAAGGATGTCCATCTCAAATGCATGATAACTTCTAAGAAAGTCATAATTGTTTTCACCTATGATATTGCAAGGATCTATAATGGCTAAATCTCCGGAGAAAAACTTTGGTTCGGAATCTATGAAAGCGTCATATCCAATATCTTCATCATTATCAAACCAATGTTCTTCTTCGATTTCTCTGACTCCTAATGATTTAAAAAATTCAAGGTCTTCATCTATAACGCCTGGATAACGTTCTTCAGCATGATGATTATAATAATTTAAAATAGCATTATTTATTTCAGCACACATTGCCTTGTATGCTTTTTCTTTACGCATCCGCCGGATAAAAGTCTTAGAGTTTTTTGACATATTGGCACCTTTTACGGCCAACATAAGACGATCCAAGATTTCCTCTCGTCTTTTCCTTTCTTTAATTTCTTCTTCTTTTGCCCATTTCTTATCCATAAAGCACCTCTCTGACTACTCACACAGGCAACCAAGTTGATTTTCGCTCAAAACTTAGAAACCAGTCTGTATTGTAATAAAATTGATAGGCTCTCCCGTGGCCTTGTTTTTTCCATGCCCGATTACTCTCACAACATACTCTACTTCTCTCTTACCATTATACTCATAAGGTTCTTCCGTTACTGTAAACTGAACGGTGCCTTCGAAGTCTTTGATTAGGGTTGTGGTCCATATTTTTTCTATATGGTAGTTAAAATCAGGATTATATTTTAAGACTTCATCAAGTAAGAATACTCCAACTTCGCCTGCGTCTGCACAGAAACTGCCAATCTTTTTCTTTGTATCAGAATCAAATGTTGTACAAGACCAATCACCACAAATAGTGTCTCTTACCATAAAATTCTCAAAGCCCAGGTTTTCCATGAAATCTCCGCATTCGCATTTGTGCCAATCATCATGTGTTCTCATTAAATAGCACGGATCTGTTATGATAATATCTCCAGAATAAAATTTTGGTTCTGAATCCTGCAAATTTTTTATTCTTTCGGAATCATATGGATCCCAACTCGACATCTCCTCTAATCCCAACGAATAAAAAGGCCGATATTCTTTTTCCAATGCTTCTTCTGTTATTCCTTTCTCTCCATTTAAGACATGATAAAACAGAATCGATTTTTCTATAGCATACCGAATAAACATATATGATTTTTTCTTAATCTTATCTTTTATCATTTCTTTATCTTCTCTATTAATATTATCTGCTTCTTCGACTGCTTTCATAATGCGGTCACAAATCTCTTTACGCCTATCTTCTTGTTCTTTAATCTTCTCGTCAATCCATTTTTTATCCATATATTCTCCTTAAAACCCAGTCTGTTCTGTGATAAAATTAATCGGTTCACCAGTTACTTTGTTTTTCCCATGGCCAATTACTCTTACCACATATTCTACTTTTCTCTTACCCTTATACTCATAGGGTTCTTCCGTTACCGTAAACTGAATTGTACCTTCGAAGTCTTTGATTAGAGTTGTTGTCCACGTTTTTTCTATATGGTAGTTAAAATCAGGATTATATTTGAAG
>OGEZ01000149.1_pt1 | contig 77029 bp, 69 predicted proteins | sample 1570831 | NCBI WGS metagenome assembly OGEZ01 (sample SAMEA2582059, study PRJEB24529) | metagenome | biome: Human gut stool | place: China | collected 2011 | reverse complement strand
AATCCCCTTTCAAGAATGAAAATCTTGCGTCCTAACCGATAGACGAATGGGCCATCCTTTTTGCCGCTGAAATTCCAGCTGGCTTTTTGGTAGCCCATGGGAGAATCGAACTCCCCTTTCAAGAATGAAAATCTTGCGTCCTAACCGATAGACGAATGGGCCAATCCTATGTTTGTGATGAAGCGTTTTTCAATCACGGGTGCAAAGGTACGGATTATTTTTGATTCTGCAAGCTTTTTGGGAAGAAAAAGTTCAAAAAAGCATCCTTATCCTCCTTTTTGGGGCTGAAAGGATAAGGATGCTATGATTTTATGGAAAAAGTTTTAAACTTGTGGAACGTCTTTCAGGCTCTTTTCGATTTCCTCTTCAGGGAGTGTGTAGTTTGTTAAGTTCCCCGACAGGTATTGGTCGTATGCGCTCATGTCGATGAGTCCGTGGCCGGAAAGATTGAAAAGGATAACCTTTTCTTCGCCCGTTTCCTTGCATTTGTTTGCTTCCTGTATGGCCGCTGTGATGGCGTGGCACGATTCGGGTGCCGGAATGATTCCTTCCGTGCGTGCAAACAGGCATCCGCTCTCAAAGCTTTCAAGCTGCTGGATGTCGACTGCTTCCATCAGTCCGTCTTTCAGCAGTTGCGATACGATGACTCCTGCACCGTGGTAACGCAGGCCGCCGGCATGGATATTGGCCGGAGTGAAGTTGTGTCCCAAGGTATACATTGGGAGAAGAGGAGTGTAGCCTGCTTCATCGCCGTAGTCGTATTCAAATTTTCCTCTGGTCAGTTTCGGGCAAGAGGCAGGCTCTGCTGCCACATACCGTGTCTTTTTGCCTTCCAGAATGGTGTGGCGCATGAACGGGAAGGCGATGCCTCCGAAGTTGGATCCTCCGCCGAAGCAGCCGATGATCACGTCGGGATATTCGCCGGCCATTTCCATCTGCTTTTCAGCTTCCAGTCCGATGATGGTCTGGTGCAGGGCGACATGGCTGAGCACAGAGCCGAGTGTATATTTGCAGTTCGGTGTGGTACGTGCCAGTTCGATGGCTTCAGAAATGGCAGTTCCCAGCGATCCCTGGTGATTCGGGTACTTGGTCAGGATGTCTTTTCCGGCACGCGTAGACATGGACGGAGAAGGAGTTACCTGTGCGCCGAACGTTTGCATGATGCTCCGGCGGTAGGGCTTCTGTTCGTAGCTGATTTTCACCTGGTAAACGGCGGCTTCGAGTCCGAATACTCTGGCTGCATATGACAGTGCCGCACCCCATTGTCCTGCGCCGGTTTCGGTGGTGATGTTGGTTATTCCCTCCTGTTTGCAGTAATAGGCCTGTGCCAGCGCCGAGTTCAGCTTGTGCGAACCGATCGGGCTTACGCTTTCGTTCTTGAAATAAATGTGCGCGGGTGTGCCGAGCGCCTTTTCCAGTCCGTAGGCCCGTACCAGTGGGGTACTGCGGTAGTATTTGTACATATCGCGTACGGTTTCCGGTATTTCAATCCACGGATCAGTCTGGTTCAGTTCCTGGTGGCAAAGCTCTTTTGCGAAGATGGGGTAGAGATCTTCCGGTTTGAGAGCCTGCTTGGTGGCAGGGTTCAGCGGCGGCATGGGCTTGTTTTTCATGTCGGCCTGGATGTTGTACCAGTATCTAGGTATCTCATCTTCCTGAAGGATGAATCTTTTCTGTTTTTTATCCATATTTGCTTTCAAATTTATAGTTTCCGTCAAAAATATGGAAATAAATGATAACAAGCAACTGATTCTTCTTTTTTCTTTGTTTTCCGTGCCAAAAAATGCCCGATACATGTGCCTGTCAGAGTTGGCGGGAGAAGTTCCGGGAGTTGTCCGCCCGCCTTTCTTAAATTGGCCGCTCAAGTTTCCGGCCTTTCCTTGTGCTTTTAGGGGCAGAGATTCGGAAGAAAAAGAAGTGTGTATTGTTAAAAAACTATAAGAAGGGCAGGAATAGTCATCGGGAAACATGTTTTTCAGCAGTTATGCGTATTTTTGCCTGTCAACATTATGTTATTGTATGGACTATTGGGAACGATTGTTTTTATACCGTAAAAAGTTGCTCCTGCCCCGCATCAACCAGCTTGTGAACTGGATGCTTGGGATTACTTATGTATGTGCGGTAGCGTTTCTGGCTGCGCTCGTTTATGAGTACGGCTTCAGGATATCCGAAGGCGAGCGTGCCATCATTCATTGGGTTTACCGGAGTGTGTGGGTTGTCTTTCTGCTGAGCATGACTTTGCAGATTGTTTTCCGTCAGGACGACTCGCCCTATAAATTTACCCCATGGACGTGGGTGCTGAGCGTCTTGCTCTATCTCACTCTTCTTCCCGTTGTCTTTCATCAGCCCGAATCCGGCACGGAAGTCTATTGGATATGGGCCTTTTTCCGGAGTCCTTATTACCGGGGGGCCATTCTGCTTCTCTATTCGTTCTATCAGCTTTCGGGCAGTCTGGTCCGGCTGATGGGCAAGCGGACAAATCCTCCGCTTATTCTTGCCGGGAGCTTTCTTGTCATCATTCTTTTGGGAACGGGCCTGCTCTTGCTTCCGAGAGCTACGTATGACGGCATTCACTGGATAGATGCTCTCTTTACGGCCACCAGCGCGACTTGCGTCACCGGTCTGGTTTCAGTGGATGTGCCTTCTACCTTCACGCTCGAGGGGCAGATCATCATCATCCTGCTCATCCAGATAGGAGGCTTGGGCTTGATGACGCTGACCAGTTTTTTCGCGATGTTTTTCATGGGCAACACATCCATTTACAATCAGCTGGTTGTGGGGGACATGATCAGCTCCAATTCGCTCAACTCGTTGCTTTCTACCTTATTATATATATTGGGATTTACCTTGACCATTGAGGGCATCGGCATGCTGGTAATCTGGTACAGCATTCACGGGACATTAGGCATGACGCTGGACGAAGAGCTGTTTTTTTCTGCTTTCCATTCGATATCGGCATTCTGCAATGCCGGCTTCTCCATTCTGCCCGGCGGGATGAGCAATCCTCTGGTCATGCAGAATCATAACCTGCTTTATATAACGCTGGGACTGCTGATTGCTTTGGGCGGCATCGGTTTCCCGATTCTGGTGAATCTGTATGAAACGGTTTCCTACTATCTGGGCTATTGGAAGTGGAAAGTGTTCGGACGTTCGCGCCGGTTTGACAAGCGTGTGCATCTGTATAACCTGAACACAAAGATCGTGCTTGTCTGTACGGCCGTACTCCTTGTGGTGGGAACGCTTGTCATTGCAGTCATCGAGTGGAACCAGGCTTTGGCAGGCATGCCGGTGGCAGACAAGCTGGTGCACTCCTTCTTCAACTCATCGTGTCCGCGTACAGCCGGTTTTGTCAGCGTGCCTCTGCTTTCTTTTTCGGTGCAGACCCTGCTGTTCATGCTGATACTGATGGTAATCGGAGGCGGCACGCAGTCAACTGCCGGAGGTGTGAAAATCAACGTGTTTGCCGTGGCTATGCTGAATCTGTGGGCGGTTATCCGCGGCTCGGAGCATGTTACGATACTGAGGCGCGAACTTTCGCATGATTCCATCCGGCGTTCGAACGCCGTAATCATGCTTTACCTGATGATCGCTTTTGCGGGAATGTTCATATTGAGCATGCTTGAGCCTGACGCTCCTTTGCTGGCCATTGTGTTCGAATGCATTTCGGCGTTGAGCACGGTCGGTTCCAGCCTTGACCTGACACCGAAGCTGGGCGGCTGGGGCAAGATTCTGATTGTTCTGATGATGTTTGTGGGGCGCGTCGGAGCCTTTACGCTGGCCACGGGACTGATCAGGCAGGAAAAGAAGCGGAACTATAAATATCCGAGTGACAATATAATTATCAACTGATTATGAAATATCTGATTATTGGTTTGGGACATTATGGAGGCCTCCTGGCTGAAGAGCTGACTGCATTGGGGCATGAGGTGGTAGGAGTGGATAAGGACGAGCTGCATGTTGACCGGGTGAAGGACAAGATGGCGACTTCGTTTGTGCTTGACGCGACGGATGATCTGGCGCTTTCTGTGCTTCCTGTAAAAAACGTAGACCTCGTGATTGTAGCCATCGGAGATAACTTCGGAGCTTCCGTGCGCATTGTTTCTTTGCTGAAGAAGAACAAGGCGAAGCATATTTTTGCTCGCGCCGTAGATGATGTGCACCGTGCCGTGCTCGAAGCCTTTTCTATCGACCGGATTCTGACCCCGGAACAGGATGCCGCCCGCGAGCTGGCACAGTCGCTCGACTTGAGTTCTGAGGTAGAATCGTTTCAAGTGGACGAAAGCAATTATGTGTTCAAGTTCCGCCTTCCGAAGAAGCTTGAAGGCTATCATGCCAATGACTTGAATCTTGAAACGGAGTTCGGGCTGAAAATCATTTCACTGGTCCGGGGCAACGTGGCTTTGAATTGCCTCGGCATTTCTGTCGTGGAGCGGAATGTTGCCAACGAGTTCCCGGAAGACTATGAGTTGTCTTTGAACGATATGCTGGTATGTTACGGGCCTTATTCCCGCTTCACCCAGTTCTGGAAATCCGTCCGGTAAGCGGAAGCTGCCTACCGGATGTTCCTTTTGTTCAGTGCCTGCTGGTATCGGCGGGCATTGGCCTGATGTTGTGCGAGCGTATGCGCAAAATTGTGTGTGCCGGAGAAATCCTCCTTTGCGCACATATACAGGTAATCGTGATGCGCATAGTTCAGCACGCTTTCGATGGCATGGATAGATGCTATGCGGATTGGTCCGGGCGGAAGCCCTTGTATTTTATAGGTATTGTACGGGCTGTCCGTTTCCAGATGCTTGTGCAGGATGCGTCGCAGCCCGAAGTCTTGCAAAGCGAACTTTACGGTAGGGTCGGCCTGGAGAGGCATTCCGATGCGCAGCCGGTTCAGATAGAGTCCTGCCACCACGGGCATTTCGCTTTTGTTTGCCGTTTCTTCTTCAACGATTGATGCCAGCGTGCACACTTCAACGGGCGTAAGTCCGGCTGCCTCGGCTTTGTCTTTCCGCTGCCTGTTCCAAAAGCGGGCGTATTCTTTTTTCATGCGTTTCACAAAGTCTTCCGCCGTCATGTCCCAGTACACTTCGTAAGTGTTGGGCAGGAAAAATGCCGGAAGCGTTTCTTTGCTGTATCCGAGCGATGCGCAGTAGGTGCTGTCATTCAGCAGCGATGCGATCCGGGCGGAATCGGCCATGATTTGCCTGCCTACCGTTGCCGCCATTCTTCCGATGGTCCGCACGCCTGGAACCACCAGACTGACGGGGGTCTGGTGTCCGTTGTTCAGCTTGCGGAAAAGCTGGAGTGTGGTTTCTTCGGCTGAAAGCCTGTATGCTCCCGTGTGTATGTGGCTTTTATAGTCCTTGACGGAAGCCAGTAGCTTGAATCCGGTGAGCCTCCTTGCGCTGAACTGTTCTTCCAGCTTTGTGCAAACGGAGTCTTCCGTGTCGTCTTCGTCAATGTACAGCAGAGATCCGGAGCCTCTTTGGATGGGATGATTCATCAGCATACTGAGCGGAACGGCTGCGCACAGAGCTACCAGCAGTGCAGCTGCGCTTATAGCGAATGCGGCTTTTTTTCGGTTCATGTTCATGTTTTGTTTTTGTCCGGACAAAGGTAACAAAAAAAGTGGAATCATGACAGAAAGTTGCAGGTGCCTTGAAGCATTCTCTGTCTTCAGGCTAGGGATGCATATCCCCAGCCTGGAGATGCATATCTTTAGTCTGGAGATGCATATCTCGAGGCTGGAGATACAGAACTTTTTGGGATGAGGCGGAATGTTTTTCCGGGCAGAAAACGTTTGGATTGCCTGTTTCTTGCAAAACGTGTGTTTTTTACAATTAAAATCGGAGGGAGCTTTGTTTTATAAATAAACTTTTTTATTTTTGTGGCGAGATAACGCTTTAATTCATCATCACTTAAAATTTCAAATTATGAAAAATGCACTTCTGGGCATGGCCCTGTGTCTTTCGGCGGCTCTTTCCGCACAGCCGGAAACTACCGTGACCGTTCATACCGAACAGGGAAAACAGATTATACCGAAAGAAATCTACGGGCAGTTTGCCGAACATCTTGGCACCTGCATCTATGGCGGATTGTGGGTGGGGGAGGATTCTCCGATTCCTAACGTCAACGGTTACCGCAAGGATGTGTTCGATGCGATAAAGGAACTGAAAGTGCCCGTGCTGCGATGGCCGGGAGGCTGCTTTGCCGATGAATATCACTGGATGGACGGAATCGGTCCGCGCGAGAGCCGTCCGCACATGGTGAACAACAACTGGGGAGGAACTGTGGAGGATAACAGTTTCGGAACGCACGAGTTTCTCAATCTCTGTGAAATGCTGGGCTGCGAGCCTTATATCAGCGGCAATGTAGGGAGCGGCACCGTTGAGGAAATGGCGAAATGGGTGGAATACATGACTTCTGAATCGGGAAGCCCGATGGCTGACCTGCGGCGGAAAAACGGGCGCGAAAAGCCGTGGAAGGTGAAGTATTTCGGCGTTGGCAACGAAAGCTGGGGGTGCGGGGGAAGCATGCGTCCCGAATATTATGCCGACCTTTACCGCCGCTATTCCACTTATTGCCGCAACTACAACGGAAACGTGCTGTTTAAAATAGCCAGCGGTGCCAGCGATTACGACTATAACTGGACGGAGGTGCTGATGAAGAATATCGGCCACCGCATGGACGGGGTTTCCTTACATTATTATACGGTGGCGGGATGGACCGGAAGCAAAGGTTCTGCAACCCGCTTTACGGACGACGATTATTATTGGACGCTGGGGAAATGCCGCGAGATTGAAGATGTGCTGAAACGCCACATGGCAATCATGGACAGATATGATCCGAAAAAACAGATTGCGCTGATGGTAGACGAGTGGGGGACATGGTGGGATGAAGAGCCGGGTACGGTGCCGGGCCATCTGTTTCAGCAGAATACGATGCGCGATGCTTTCGTGGCTTCGCTGACGCTCGATATTTTTCATAAATATACCGACCGCGTGAAGATGACCAATATCGCCCAGATTGCAAATGTGCTGCATTCCATGATTCTGACTAAGGGCGACAAGATGGTGCTGACTCCCACCTATTATGTCTTTAAGATGTACAACGTGCATCAGGATGCCGTTTATCTGCCTCTTGACTTGCAGTGCGAGCGCAGAATTGTGCGTGACAACCGCATTCTTCCGATGATCAGTGCCACAGCGTCACGCGACAAGGCTGGAAAGATTCATGTGTCTTTGTCGAATGTGGATCTGGAAAACGGACAGGAAGTGACCGTAAAGCTTGACGGCATCAGCGGAAAGTCGGTGAGCGGATGCATTCTCACCTCCGGGCATATCGGCGATTGCAACACGTTCGACAAGCCGGATGCCGTTGCGCTGAAAAGCTTCAATGGAGCAAGGATAACGAAAGAAGGCATTGTGGTGAAGCTCCCGGCCAAATCGATTGTCACTTTAGAAATCAACTGATATGTATGCAGGCCGGACTGGCTCTTTCCGGTTCTGAACGCTGCCCCTTTATCCCGACATGGCGGATTTCTGCCACGCGGATAAGGGGCATTTGCGTCTAGAGGGCTTTCTGATGGCTTTGTAACAGAAATGTAATACAATGTTACGCTATCTTTAAAAGGTTGAAACATGTTTGTAACATCTATTCCCGACCTTTGCGGCATAAGAATTAAGGTCAGAGAATTAATTGTTTTTCTTATGAATGTAATGAAATTGATAATAATGGGGATGGTCGGATGCCTGCTGTCGGTTCCTGCGCTGGCTGAAAACAATGAGGTGCAGTCCAAGGATGACCAGAAGAAAGGTTCGGCTATAATTACTATCTTTTCGGACTTTCACACGGGTTTCGGAAATGTGAACGATGACAGAGGCTTTGATCTGGACCGTGCCTATATCGGCTATCAGTATAATCTGCCTCACGGATTGCAGCTGAAGGCGGTGATGGACTTTGGGCAGTCGGATGATGTGGGGGACTATCAGCGCATAGGCTATGTCAAGAATGCAATGATCAGTTGGAAAAGCGGGAAATGGACATTGAATGCCGGCTTGATCAGTACGACTCAGTTCAAGCTTCAGGAAGACTTTTGGGGGAAACGCTATGTGATGAAGTCGTTTCAGGACGAATACAAGTTCGGCAGCAGTGCCGATCTGGCGGTTTCGGCAGCTTATAAGTTTAATGATGTCGTGTCGGCCGATGTGATTCTGACCAACGGGGAAGGCTATAAGAAAGTGCAGGTGAAAGACGGTCTGCAATACGGTGCAGGCGTAACCGTAACACCGGTCAAGGGCTTTGTAATCCGTGCCTACGGTTCGTTCAACGAGGCTCCCGAAGATAATTTGGAGGGCATAACCAATGTAGCCGCGTTTGTAGGATACAAAAACTCCAGGTTTTCCGTGGCTGCCGAATACAACTGGCAGTCGAATGCAAAGAATGTGAAGGACCAGGACCAGAGCGGCGTGTCCGCCTACGCTTCGGTGCAGTTCAACAAAAATATCGGAATGTTCGGACGTTGGGACTATCTCGATTCGAAGCACGACTGGAACAATGCTTCCGACGGTATGGCCGGCATTCTGGGCGCAGAGTTCAAGCTCGGGAAATACATCAAGCTCGCTCCTAATTTCCGCATATGGTCGCCCAAGGCCGATGGAGTGGATAAGTCGGGCTATTTTTACCTGAATGCGTCATTCGCACTCTGATGCATGAAGTGAGATACATGATTGATGACTAACAGTTTCTAATTTTATAAACAAATGAAAAAGTTTTATTTACCTTTAATTGCGGGCGCAATGGCATTGTCATTCGCTGCATGTGGCGGACAGAAAGCCGGTGAATCAGTAGAGTTAAGCGGAGCAGGAGCAACTTTCCCTCTTCCTTTTTACAACATGTCATTCGAAGGCTACGATGTTGCAACCGGAAACAAAGTTTCTTACGGAGGCATCGGCAGCGGCGGTGGCGTGCGTAATCTGAAAGATGAAATCGTTGATTTCGCCGGAAGCGATGCGTTCCTGACAGATGAGGAAATGAAAGATATGAAGCCGGTTGTGCATATCCCGACTTGTATGGGAGCTGTTGTGCTGGCTTACAATTTGCCTGATGTGGTGAAACTGAACCTCTCGGGTGACGTTATTGCTGATATTTATGCAGGCAAGATCACAAAATGGAACGATGCCCGTCTGGTTGAACTGAATCCGGAGGTGAAGCTTCCTGCCAAAGACATTATCGTAGCTTACCGTTCGGACGGCAGCGGCACTACTTTCATCTTTACTGACTATTTGTCGAAGGTGAGTGAAAACTGGAAGAACACTTACGGAGCAGGCAAGACCGTTGACTTTCCTGTAGGCCAGGCAGCCAAAGGCAACCCGGGCGTTGCGGGAATCATCGCTCAGACTCCGTATTCGTTCGGCTACATCGGTTCTGAATATGCTTTTGCTCAGAAGATTCCTTATGCGAGCGTGATGAACAAACGCGGCGAGCTGATCACTCCGTCCACTGAAAGCATTTCTGCCGCTGCCGGCGACATCCCTCAGGATACTCGCTGCTCGATTACTGATGCAGATGCGGAAGGCGCATATCCTATCAGTTGCTTCACCTGGCTGCTGGTATATCAGGAACAGCATTATGGCGACCGCAGCATGAATCAGGCAAAGGCTACTGTAGAGCTGATGCAGTATATGCTGTCTGACAGCGTTCAGCAGAAAACGGCTACGGTACACTATGCTCCGCTGCCTAAGAAAGCAGTAGAACTGAGTCTGCAAAATCTGAAGACCGTTACTTACGACGGACAGCCGATTTTAAAATAAAAAACGTCGTTTATGCAGGATAAAATATTTAAAGTTTTACTGATTTTATCTGCTGTGCTTATACCAATCATCGGTGGGGGAATCATTCTCTCCCTCACCGTTGATGCTTCCGGTGCGTTTGAAGAGTTCGGATTCTGGAAGTTCGTGTTTTCTGATGATTGGGTGACTACGGCAGGTAAAGAAAGCTACGGAGCGCTTCCGTTCATTACGGGTACTTTGCTGACCACTGCCTTGGCATTGATCATGTGTATTCCTTTTTCGCTGCCGGTTGCTTTGTTTACGGGTGAATATTTCAAGGGGCGTAAGATTGCCGCCATTCTGGGAACGGTAATCGACTTGCTGGCCGGCATTCCTTCCATCATTTATGGCTTGTGGGGATTTTATGTGCTTCGCGGGGCATTCATGTATTTGGATCTTTCTCCTCAGGGTTCCGGCATCTTGACAGCATCTTTCGTTCTGGCGATTATGATCGTTCCTTATGCAGCTTCCTTGAGCGCCGAGTTTATCAAGATGGTTCCTGCCGAATTGAAGGAAGGAGCTTATGCAATGGGAGCTACGCGTGCTGAAGTGATCCGCCGGGTGATATTCCCTATGGCCGGTTCCGGTATTTTCTCAGCCTTCATTCTTGCCATTGGCCGCGCATTGGGTGAAACGATGACCGTGACGATGCTTATCGGAAACACCAATCAGATGCCTGATACGCTGCGCACCACAGGTAATACGATGGCCAGTATCATCGCCAATCAGTTTGGTGAAGCTGACGGCTTGAAGCTTTCTTCATTGATTGCCATCGGTCTGCTTTTGTTCTTGATTACGGCTGTAATCAACATTATCGGAAAGATTCTGATTCGCCGTGCCCGCCATGTCTAACTTGTAAATAGAGTGCTATATGGATAAAGTAAAGTTTCGTATATTCAAGAGCCGGCTTCTTTTCATACTGGTTTGTGTGCTGTCGGGGGTGACAGCCATTCCGTTGCTGGCCATTTTAGGTGAAGTGCTCATCAAAGGTTGGAATCAGTTGGGATGGTCGTTCCTCACGGAAGCTACGCCAAACGCATACAAGGCCATGCTTGCCGCTCAGGCTGGCGAGGAAATGCCGGGCGGAATAGCCAACGGCATTATCGGTACTTTTCTGATGCTGCTTTTGGCGGCTGTGGTGGCAATTCCGGTGGGTATCCTTTGCGGTATCTGTCTGTCTGAATACCGGAAAAGCTGGTTCGCGACATTTGTCAGCTATCTGACCGACTTGTTGCAGGGTACTCCCTCTATTATCATAGGTATTATTACATATATTTGGGTTGTTGTGCCGATGAAGGGCTATTCGGCCATTGCGGGTAGCGTGGCACTGTTTATCATGATGCTTCCTTTGATTATCCGTTCTACGGAAGAAACGATGAAAGTGTTGCCCGAAACATTGAAGGAGGCCGGTCTGGCATTGGGAGGAAGCTACTGGCGGGTGATGCTGAAAGTGATGGTTCCTACTGCTCTTGGAAGTATCTTTACCGGTATCTTGCTGGCTATCTCGCGCGTCGTTGGCGAAACGGCCCCGCTGATGTTTACCGCATTGGGCGGTGCGGCCATCAGTTGGAACATGACCAAGCCCATGTCGGCGGTTCCCTTGCTTATCTGGGAATTCTTCAACGACCCGAACCTGCAGAACTTGATTTGGGGAGCATCCCTGTTCCTGCTGGCATTTGTATTATGTTTGAATTTATTAGCTAAACGAATTGCAAAGAAATGGAAAGTATAAAAGACCCGATTCTTCAGATAAAAGATGTATGTATCTCATATACCAGCAGCGTGATGGCTGTAAAGCATGTCAGCGCTGATATCGAGAAAAACTCTATTACAGCCATCATGGGACCGTCCGGATGCGGTAAGAGTACCCTGCTGCGTGCCGTAAACCGTATGCACGAGCTGTATAAGAACATCCGCGTGACAGGCGAAATCCTTCTTAACGGGGAGAATGTGCTCGAGATGGAGCCGATGGTTGAACGTCGCCGTATCGGTATGGTGTTCCAGCGTCCGAATCCGTTCCCGACAATGAACATTTTCGACAATGTGCTTGCCGGATATATCCTGAACGGAATCCGTCTGTCAAAATCCCAGAAAGAAGAAATCGTTGAGCGCAACTTGCGCAACGTGTCCTTGTGGGATGAAGTGAAGGATTCGTTGACAAAGAGAGGAACATTCCTCTCTGGCGGACAGCAGCAGCGCTTGTGCATCGCGCGCTCTTTGGCCTTGCAGCCGGATGTGCTGCTGATGGACGAACCGACTTCGGCTCTCGACCCGATCGCAACCAAGCACATTGAGGACTTGATGGACCAGCTGAAGAAAGAAGTGACAATCCTGATCGTGACTCACAACATGTCGCAGGCCATGCGTATTTCCGACCGTTCCATGTTCATGTTCCTGGGTGAGCTGATCGAGTATGATGATACGAAGAAGATGTTTGAAAATCCGTCGGACGAACGTACACGTTCTTATCTGACCGGAAAGATGGGATAACCAGTCTGCACAGCAATATATAAGGGTGTTCTCGGTATGGAAGCCGGGAACACCCTTGTTTGTTTGCGTTGGATCCGGGCCGGTGCCCGTTCAAACCGTTTTCGCTTTCAGCTTGCTTGTGCGCAGGATATTCCAGATATCTTCTTCCGAGCCGGAGAATGGGCCGCTTTTTTCCAGCTTGATGGTAGACATGGCGGCGGCAAAACACCCGGCTTCTTCGCATGAGAAGCCTTTGTTGCGCATGTACAGGTATCCCAGCACGTATGTATCTCCGCATCCGGTAGCGTCTACCACCTCTTTGGGAGGATAAGCCGGAATCTTGTAGAACTTGCCGTTTGCGTAGATGAGCGATCCAAGGCTTCCCAGGGTGAGCAGTATTTCCTTGACTCCCCATTCGGCAAGCTGTCTGGCCGCCTTCTTCGGGTCTTTGTGTCCGGTCAGCACTTCCGCCTCCTGTTCGTTGACTTTCAGGATATCGATGTATTTCAGCGCCTCCCTTTTTTCTTTCCAGTCGGTCGGATACACATGCTCGCCCTTCACTTCGCGCAGATAACCTTGCGCATCCACGGCGAGAATGCCTTTTTGCGCGAGCAGCTTCACCACTTCCAGCGGAAAGTCATCTGCCAGCAGGCTTCCGAGATGGAAGAATCGGGCCTCCTCGTGTTTCAGTTCGTCGGCGGTGAACGGGTCGGCTTTTGCAAGCACACGCTGCGTCCGTTCGTCCTGATTTTCTCCGTAGGTATTCTCGAAAAAGACCGTATGTTTGCTTGGCAGCACTTCCACTTGTATGCCCTTCTTTCTCATCTCCTCCACGGTGTTGTATTCGCTGGGAGCCAGTGCCGTTACGAGCTTGTAGTTTTTAGAGTCTTTAAGATGCTGTATGCCGTATGAAAAATAATAGGACGTGCCTCCCGGCATGTAAGTCGTTTTTCGTGGCGTGACAATTTTGTCTAATGTCAGATGCCCGATGCAGCAGATGTCGTTCATGAGCTATTAATTCTGTTTTTGCCCGCAAAGGTACGTATATTTTTAGTGTTTTGTAAGTCCGTAAATGGCATTTTCTTCTGTTTTTATAGCTAATTTTTACTTATTAACCTATAAAATAACGGCAGAAATGGCTTTTTAAAGAAACAAATCTGTAACTTTGGGCGGTTTGTTCCGAAAGTTTCGGGGCGGACTGCCTGAATTTTTGTCAGAAATTTGGGAAAACATAGGTAACAGAAGTGTTTTATTTAAAAATAAAAAAGGAATGGAAAAAATGAATGTAAAACCGGCTGAAGGCAAACTGGGAGTTTTGTGTGTGGGGCTTGGAGCTGTGGCTACCACGTTTATGACCGGTGTGCTGATGGTCCGTAAAGGGCTTGCCAAACCTGTAGGATCCATGACTCAGTACGACAAGATTCGTGTGGGGCGTGGTGCTGAAAAGAAGTATCTTCATTACAATGAGATTGTTCCGATGGCTGAATTGAGCGACATCGTATTCGGAGCGTGGGATGTATATCCTGCCAACGCTTATGAGTCTGCAATCAATTGCGAGGTACTGAAGGAGAAAGATATTAATCCGGTCAAGGATGAGCTGGAAAAGATTGTTCCCATGAAGGCCGCTTTCGACCATAACTATGCGAAGCGTCTGGACGGAAACAATGTGAAAGACTGTGCTACGCGCTGGGACATGGTGGAACAGCTGCGTGAAGATATCCGCCGTTTCAAGGCTGAAAACGGGTGCAGCCGTATCGTGGTGCTGTGGGCTGCGTCGACTGAAATCTATGTGCCGGTATGCGAAGAAGTGCACGGAACATTGGAAGCCTTGGAAAAGGCGATGAAGGCAGACGACCGCGAGCATATCGCTCCTTCCATGTGCTATGCGTATGCGGCCTTGTCGGAAGGCGCGCCTTTCATCATGGGTGCTCCGAACACCACCGTAGACATTCCTGCGATGTGGGAAATGGCCGAAAAGACCAAGATGCCTATTGCAGGAAAAGACTTCAAGACGGGACAGACGTTGGTGAAGTCTGGTTTTGCTCCGATTATCGGCACACGTTGCCTGGGACTTTCCGGATGGTTCTCTACCAACATCCTCGGCAACCGCGACGGACTGGTGCTCGACGAACCGGCAAACTTCCATACAAAGGAGGTGAGCAAGCTTTCGACGCTGGAGTCGATTCTTGTTCCGGAAAACCAGCCCGACCTGTATACCGACTATTATCATAAGGTAAGAATCAATTATTATCCTCCCCGCAACGACAACAAGGAGGGGTGGGACAACATTGATATTTTCGGCTGGATGGGCTATCCGATGCAGATAAAAATCAATTTCCTGTGCCGCGACTCCATCCTTGCCGCTCCGCTGTGTCTTGACCTGGTGCTGCTGAGCGACTTGGCTGCACGTGCCGGACGCTACGGTATCCAGCGTTTCCTGAGCTTCTTCCTGAAGAGTCCGATGCACGACTATACACAGAACGAAGTGCCTGTGAATCATCTCTTCCAGCAGTATGTGATGCTGAAGAACGCTTTGCGTGAGATGGGCGGCTATGAAGCTGATGAAGAAATAGACTGATCGGTTGCGGACCGCAAGATATAGGCTCCCCCCGCCGGGTTTCATTTCCCGGCGGGGGGAGCCTTGTTTTGGCGGCATTCAATTATTATTGCCGGAGGCGGGAAGTTTTTTTCGGATAAATCGTATCTTTGTCTTCTGAAGACACAAATTAAAACTTATCGTTATGAAGACCTTATCCAATTCTCATCTCACAATCCGGGTTTCTCCGCACGGCGCTGAACTTTGCAGCATCATGCGAGGCGGAAAAGAATATTTGTGGCAGGCCGATCCAACTTTCTGGAAGCGGCATTCGCCTGTGCTGTTCCCCATTGTGGGCAGCGTGTGGAACAATACTTATTATGTCAACGACAAGCCTTTCGGACTTTCCCAGCACGGGTTTGCCCGCGACATGGATTTCGAGCCGGTGCTTGAAACGGCGGATGAAGTCAGGTTTCGTCTTGCCAGTAATGGGGAAACGCTGGTAAAGTATCCTTTCCCGTTTGTCCTTGAAATAGGATACAGGCTCGAAGGCAATGCGGTGAGAGTGATGTGGCAGGTCACCAATCCGTCTGACGAAGAAATCCATTTCCAGATAGGAGCCCACCCGGCGTTTTATTATCCCGCTTTCAATCCGGCAGAAAGCCGGAGAGGATTCTTCGGATTCGGCGGCAAGCGCAGGCTCGAATACCTGCTTATAGCCGAAAAAGGATGCGTGGACATCGAGAAGAGGAATCATCTGGAGCTTGGCGGAGAGGGACTCCTTCCGATTGACACTCATACGTTTGATCATGACGCACTGATCATTGAAGACGATCAGGTAAAGGAGGTTACGCTTTACGACCTTGAAAAGCGCCCTTACATCACTTTGCGCTTCGATGCCCCCGTGGTGGGGCTGTGGTCGCCTCCCGGAAAAAACGCGCCCTTTGTCTGCATCGAACCCTGGTACGGCCGTTGCGACCGCATGTGTTATGTCAGTGAGTTTAAGGATAAAGACTGGATGCAGCATCTCCAGGCTCACGGCGTATTCCGCGCGGAGTATCTGATTGAAGTGAGGTAAAAACCGGAATATATCCTGTTGTCTTTATCTCTTCACTGGAGTGATACGATCTCCTCACTGCAACGATACGATGTCTTCACTCCAGTGATACGATCTCCTCACTCTAGTGAAGAGATCGGGATGATGCGCTGTCCAGGGCTGACGCATTACTAAAGTCATTGATATTCAGAGTATCTGATATTTAGAGATATACTAAAGCCTGATAAAAAGGCTGTTTTTTACCTATAAAATCAGTATATGCTGAATAATAAGTACTTAATAATCAGTATTCTTTTTAATGCGTCAGCCCTGTGCGCTGTCTGCTGCGTTGTCCCGGCTCTTGTGTGGATTTCCTTTGCCTTTCGGTCTGCCTTGCAGCGGGAAAGAAGTTTTCCGGTTGGGTTTTCCGTGCAGCCCGTTGTGCGGTTTTTTATCCTATTATTCATAAAAAAAGGTAAGAATATCTGTTTTAGGACATGTAAATTTGTGAAAGACCTTTTTGCTATGTAATTTTACACGCTATTTGTAAAATGACAGATAAGGTCTTGTTTTTTAATATGGTAAAAAGATTTGCATTGTTCGTGACTTTGTGTGTGGCGATTGTAAGGTTGTCGGCTCAGACAATCACGGGGGTCGTGACTGATGCTGATTCGGGCGAGCCGTTGCCTTACCTGAACGTATATTATGAAGGAAAGAACGTAGGTACCGTTACAGATACGGACGGAAAATATTCGATAGCTCTTCGTCCGGAATGGAAAGTTCTGACATTCTCGATGGTGGGCTATTCGTCGCAGAAGCTGAAGGTGACTTCTTCAACGAGGAAACTGAACGTGAAGATGAAAGCCGACCTTGTGCTCGATGAAGTGATTGTCAAGCCGAAAAAAGAAAAGTATTCGCGGAAGAACAACCCGGCGGTGGAGATGATGAAGAAGGTGATCAAGGCAAAGAAACTGTATGATCTGGGAGCGAACGACTATTATCATTATACGAAGTACCAGAAGATTACCTTCTCGATGAACGACATTACGGCAGACTCGCTGAAAGAGTCGAACTTCTTCAAGAAGTACCCGTTTTTCCGCGAGCAGGTTGAGGTTTGCGATGTGACCGGAAAAAACATCCTCCCTTTGTCGATGGATGAAACGGTGTCGGAAAAGGTGTACCGCAAGGAGCCGCACAGCGAAAAGACAATCATCAAAGGGATGAACTCGTCGGGAATCAACGAGCTTTTCAATACGGGTGATATCCTTACGACGATTCTGAAGGATGTGTTTCAGGACATAAACATCTATCAGGACCGGTTCCGCTTCCTGCAGTATCCTTTCGACAGCCCGATTTCGAATGCGGGTATCAATTTCTACAAGTACTATATCATGGACACGCTGGAAGTTGACAGGGAAAAGTGCTTCCGGCTGACGTTCGTGCCGAACAACTCGCAGGATTTCGGGTTTACGGGCGAGCTGTATATCCTTGCGGATTCAACCTTCCGCGTGCATAAGTGCCGGCTCAAGCTGCCCAAGAAGTCTGACATCAACTTTGTGGACAACATGATCATCGACCAGAAGTTCGGCGCGCTGCCTTCGGGCGAGTGGGTGCTGAAGGAAGACGACATGCTGTGCGAGCTGTCATACTTGCGGAAGATTCTGGGTTCGTTCCAGGTGCGCAGGACCACGCGGTATTCTGACTTCGGCTTTGAAGAGATTTCCGACCGGATATTCAAGAAGAAGGGCGATGAGATAAAGGATGTCAATGCCATGATGAGGGACGAGAGCTTCTGGAAGGATTACCGGCCGGAGCAGCTGACCAAGTCGGAAGACAACATGAACAATTTTGTGGAGAATCTTTCCCAGATCAGAGGGTTCAAGTACATCATGTTCGTGCTCAGGGCCTTTATCGAGAACTTTGTGGAAACCGGTGTCAAGGGACGTCCCAGCAAAGTGGACATCGGGCCCATCAACACGATGATTTCGAGCAACTACATCGACGGGCTGCGCTTGAGAGGCTCTCTGCAGACCACCGCCAATCTGAATCCGCACTGGTTCTTCAGAGGATATTATGCCTACGGATTCAAAGACAGAAAGTCGAAATACAAGGGAGAGGTGGAGTATGCCTTTGATAAGAAAGAGTATCTGCCGCGCGAATATCCGATCAACTCGCTGACCTTGTCGTATTCATACGACAACATGCTGCCCACCGACAAGTTCATGGGTACGGACAAGGACAACGTGTTCACTTCGCTGAAGGTGACCGATGTCGACCAGTACAATTACGAGCGGACGGCAAGCGTCAAGTATGAGCTTGAACGGGAATCCGGACTGAAGACCACCATCCTGCTCCGCCATACCAATCTGGAACCTTGCGGAAAGCTGTTCTATCGTACGATGGAAGGCGAGAGCCGGCTGCAGCAGGACATAGCCTCAGGCGCATTGAGCGGTACCGAATGGGTGCGTTCGCCTTATAACACGCACGACTTCTCGGTGGCTGAGGCTTCGGTTGCTCTCCGCTATGCTCCCGGCGAAACGTTCATCAACACAAAACAGCGCCGTCTGCCGATCAATCTCGACGCTCCGGTGTTCACGCTCCAGCATACGCTGGGACTGAAAGGCGTGTTGGGAAGCGACTATACCTATAATATGAGTGAAGTCACCTTCTACAAACGCTGGTGGCTGAGTTCGTGGGGAAATATCGACACCTCCCTCAAGGGAGGAATCCAGTGGAACAAGGTTCCTTTCCCGCTGCTGATCATGCCTGCCGCCAATCTTTCGTACATCATCCAGGACGAAACATTCAGCCTGATCAACAACATGGAGTTCCTGAACGACCGTTACGCTTCGCTCGACGTGTCGTGGAACATGCAGGGAAAGATTTTCAACCGCATTCCGCTGCTGAAGAAACTGAAGTGGCGCGAATTTATCAGCGTGAAGTGTCTGTGGGGCAAGCTTACGGACAAGAACAATCCGTTTCTTCCGCAGAATGCGAACGACCCGACCCTGATGATGTTCCCCGGCCATTACGATGCGGCCGGCAACTTCCATACGTCGAGCTATGTGATGGATCCCAAGAAGCCGTATGTGGAGGTCAGCGCAGGAATCCACAACATCTTCAAGCTGCTCCACGTGGAGTATGTCCGCCGTCTGAACTATAATGAACTGCCTACGGCAAGCAAGTGGGGCATCCGCTTCATGATCCGGACGGTGTTCTGAGAATATTCTTTTTTCTGTATCGTCCTTTTGGCATTTAACGGAATATTTTTTCTTAGAATGGGGTTCGTTTTTGCAGTATGATGATAGGTGGCTGACAGTTTGCGGCTTTCTTTCAAAGGTGGACAAATCGGCTAAAAGGTGATGTGTGAGTGATTCTTGTACACCCTCTTTTCATATCCAGCTGTAAAGAATGCATCGAATGAAACAGAGCCTGACTTTCACAGCCAAGGCATTGACTTATATAAATATTTATATAGTCATCCCTTAAAAGATGCTTTACTAATTAATAATCAAGATATTAAAGTGCGATTTACTATGAGGTATCTGCAGGTTTTTGTACCTTTACGGTTGAAAACTTGCAGATTATATGATAAACAAGACCTGTCCCCAGCCCTCATTGTTCAGTTCGTTGGCAGACCAACTGACTCCCCAACATCCCTTGTATCAGCTCACCGACAAGATTGACTGGCAACGTTTTGAAACCTCATTCTCTCCGTTATACTGTGCGGACAACGGGCGTCCTGCAAAGCCGATCCGTTTGATGTGCGGTCTTTTGATTCTTAAGCACGTGCGCAACCTGTCGGATGAATCGGTGGTGGAGCAATGGAGCGAGAACGCTTATTTCCAGTATTTTTGCGGGATGTTCGAGTTCACGCCATCCTTTCCCTGCAATGCGAGCGAACTGGTGCATTTCCGAAGCGTATCGGCGAGAAGGGCATGGAACTGATTTTGTCGGAAAGCATCCGTGTCAGCCAGAAAGAAGATGACCGTGACCATCATGAGACGGCCTTCATCGACTCCACCGTGCAGGAAAAGAACGAGACTTGCCCACGGACGCGAAGTTGCATAAAAAGATTGTCCGCAAAGTGTTGTCCACCGTGAAAACCCTGGGTCTCCCTTTGCGCCAGAGCTACACTTTCGTCCTCAAGAGGATTTACCGGGACCAGCGCTTCCGCAACCATCCGAAGAACCGCGTCAAGTCCTTTCGGAACGAATATGACGGGCATACCATTGAAGAGTCGCTTTTGCAGGTGGAACGCATTACCGGGAAAAAGGTCGGGAGGCTGGCTGGAGACAGGGGATACAGGGGAAAGAAAGAAGTCAACGGAACGCAAATGCTGATACCGGATGCTCCCCATAAAAAAGACAGTTACCACACACGAAGAAAGAAACACAAGCCCTTCTGCAAGCGTGCAGGAATCGAACCTACTATCGCACACATGAAATCAGACTTCTGTTTAGGATGCAACTTCTATAAAGGGGTGTTCGGAGATGCCGTGAATGCCCTTCTGTCTGCGGCGGCATACAACTTCAAAAGAGCCATGAGGCTCCTTTGGGACACACTTGTCGAAAAAATTAGCGAGACACTCTATTGGAAAAATAAGGTTCATCCGATATTTTGCGTGATGCTGTTCTCTTCATTGCCTTTATCTTGTTGTTGATGCTTTCTGCTTTTCCTGTTGATATATGGCGGTTGTATCATACGACTATGTCTGTCCTATGCGCCATTACCGTGCCCGCCATTTTCATCAGTTTTCCGGGCTGCCTTATCCAATCAGGCATAACCGTTTCAACTTTGTCATTGTTAACCTGCTCCCAGATCTCTTTGGGCTGTTCTTTGAGATAGTATGCCTGCGGCAGGGGCTTGTTCATATCCAGCGCGTTGTCAAACCTTGTCTTATACTCCTTGTCGAAGATCTCCTCTCCATTGCTCAGCAGCAGGTATCATGTGCCTTTCAACACCTTGCGTCTATTGATGTCTTTTTCCATGCCGTATAGTATCCTGTGTCTTTCAAGGTTATGCCCTTAACAGGTTGACTACATATTTCGAAAACGGTGGATGTAACTGCAACTGTCCGTTGCAAAGGGAACTTTCTCCTGCCTGTCATAATCACAATCTTTATTCTTACACATTATAGCGTTGGATTTTCTGCGGATTATTACCTCTTTGCAGCGTGTCGGGACCCGATAAGGTCACGGGTGCGGAAACTGGTCCTTAACCAATTGGCGATGGCAGCACTTGGGGCATTCTTTCTCTTGGTCTTTTACTTCAATATGTAAGATAATTGTGTTACCTTTGTATCCCTCACGAGTGCATTTGTGGTTGTATAGCCCAAGCATGATATAGAAAACTGCTGGACAAATTATACATTTGTTTGTCGTTATTCAAATATACAATTTGTCTAGCGGCTTTCTTCTTTAGCAAACTATCACTCGAAATGTCGAATGAATCGAAACTCTTTGATGAATGTAGCAGGCAAAATCCTACAGAAAGAACAAGTCTTGATTGAAGCGGTTAATGATGAATTGAAGAATATCGCTCAATGGAACATATCAGACATTGGCCTTTTAATAAGACATGAGTTCGGGCTAAGCTAATAAGTAAATAATAGAAATAAAATAGGTAATCACAGAAATATTTTTAAATTTAAGTCTGACAAACAATAATTTACAAAAACCAGAATCTATGATTACCCAAGACAAAATTACGGATATTTTCTGTATGGTAGATGAATTCAGCAAGAAATTTGATATGGAAATTGCTAAAGGCGAGCTTATTTCTTCAAACGGAATCCGCTGTCGGCATCGTAATGCCTCCCTCTCCGATGGTGAGATTATGACCATCCTGATTGTATTTCATTTTGGCACGTTCGCCAACTTCAAGCACTACTATTTGCATTATATCAGGGTACATCTGCATCAGGATTTTCCGGATGCGGTATCCTATAACAGGTTTGTGGAACTTGAAAGCCGTGTATTCTTCAAGCTGATGTTCTTTCTTAAACTCTATGCCTTCGGTCGCTGTTCGGGTATCAGCTTCGTGGACAGTACGATGATTCCTGTCTGTCATAACCTCAGGCGCCATGCCAACAAGGTTTTCAAGGGCATGGCTACAGACGGAAAGGGGACAATGGGGTGGTGCCATGGATTCAAGCTGCACTTCACCTGCAATGACCGGGGGGAAATCATCACCTTCTGTCTTACCGGGACCAATGTGGATGACAGGAATCCCAAAGTCTGGAACGTACCTGCCAAAGAGCTGTACGGCAGGCTTTTTGCTGACAGGGGGTACATCTCTCCAAGACTTTTTGAGGACCATTTTAAAGATGGCATACATCTTGTTACAGGAATCAAAGTGAACATGAAAAACAGACTGATGCCATTTTGGGATAAAATCATGTTGCGTAAGCGTTTTGTCATCGAATGCATCAATGACATGCTCAAGAATACGGCAAAGCCGGTCCATTCAAGACACAGGCCTATCAATAACTTCTTAATGAATTTGGTTGCAGCGTTGGCAGTATATTGCTTTTATGACAATAAGCCCGAAGCATTGCAGGGATATACCATTGAACATACAAGACAATTGGTTTTGTTTTAAGATTATCCCGAACTCACGTAGATCATTAATTTTGCACACTTACTTAAAACAAAAATGTTACATCTTTCATTTCTTATGCAGCACTACCAGCACCACTTCACTCGGAGTGAACAAACGGATATCCTTGCGTGATGTCCCCAGTCCGTTGCTGATGATTATCGGGATGCCCCGACTGTTGTGCTTCATCCCGGTGAGAAAGCGGTTGCCATATTTCGAAAAATGGGCAGGCGTCCATCGCTTGAACAGACTGATCTGACCTCCATGCGTATGCCCGGCCAAGGCTAAATCGGTGTTCGAAACATCTGTATCTTCTACGTAATCGGGTGTGTGGGTCAGCATCACGACAAAGTCCTCTGGCTTGAGCGATAACGTAGGAGAAATGCCGTTCCGCCCCAAATCAAACGGATTGCGGATGCCGCAAAGCAGAATAAATTCCTTCCCCTTCCACAAAGTATCCACTTTATGCTCCAGCAGACACACTCCGGCATGTGCCATCGCCCTGCGTACCAGCGTATCCGACTCTCCCCTTTCATGATTGCCCATTACGGCATATGTCCCATAACGGGTGTGCACTTGCGCCAATGCAGAAAACAGTTCATCCATATTGCCGCCGTTTCTTCCGCGATAATCCCCTCCCAGCAGCAAGACATCAGCCTCCGTTGCCTGCAATGCACGGATAGCTCCACCCAGCCGCCCGGAAGTAAAACGGCTTTCGTAATGAAAATCCGTAGCGAAAGCCATCCGGAATCCGTCGAACGAATCGGGCAGTTGCTCGCTATAAAAATCATACCGCTTGATACGTCCCACACCTTTATATTTCGAAAGGGAGGCCGTGGCGCACGAAGAAAGGCAGGCAGCCACCAAAAGCAGGAAAAAGAAATTCTTAAACAATCGTTTCATCATCATTTGTCCGTTATCAGCCGAATGCCTGCCAAACTCCAGCCACGCTCCCGGAAGAGCAGTGCCACCTCGCTAAAAGAAATATGCCCTCCTGGAAAATCCGGCAGAGCCTTTCATAAAGTTTATCTTCAGCTTAGAGATGTGTATCTTTAAGCTAAAAATCTGTATCTTCAGACTGAAGATTTATATCTCTAGGCTGGAGATGCAGATTCCTGCAAAAAATCAGTCGTCTTTTCTCCTGGCCCGAGCCTTTTCTTCCCGCCTCTTGAGCGGCAAACAGCAACCATACGCAATTTGTTAAAATACAGGACTAAGGTAGTCCAATTATTTTGAATATGTCCGCAATTGACAAAATTTAGCTAACTTTGCTTCAACAATAAAAGCATACGAATGGAAACAGTTCAGACAAATTCTTTTAAGGCATGGGTGCTGGCCGCACGTCCCAAAACGCTGACGGCTGCAACCATCCCCGTCATGGCAGGATGTGCATTGGCATACATATACGGACATTTCCAAATTCTTCCGGCAACGCTTTGCCTTCTGTTCGCCTTCCTGATGCAGATAGATTCAAACCTTATCAATGACTTGTTCGATTTTTTGAAAGGGAGCGACCGTGAAGACCGTTTGGGACCGGAGCGTGCCTGTGCGCAAGGATGGATTACGATAAAGGCCATGAAAGTGGGAATCGCCGTTACAACCGGACTGGCTGCAATCACGGGCTTATGCCTCTTGTATTTCGGAGGATGGGAAATGATTCCTGTAGGCATCGCCTGCCTCCTATTTGCATTCCTCTACACCACCGGACCCTATCCGCTCGCCTATCACGGATGGGGCGATGTTTTGGTCTTGGTGTTTTTCGGTTTCGTCCCCGTAGGATGCACATACTATGTAATGGCACACAACTGGAACATGAGCGTGACAATGGCTTCGCTGGCCTGCGGACTGGTTATCGACACGCTGCTGATGGTGAACAACTTCCGCGACCGGAAACAGGACGCCGTCAGCGGGAAACGGACGCTTGTAGTACGCTTCGGCGCACGTGCGGGACTGATTCTGTACTTTCTTTTGGGCCTGCTTGCGTGCTGGTGCTGCTTCTATTTCATTCTGCTCGGAAAGCTGTTTGCCGTCGTTCTGCCGCAAATATACCTGCTGCTACATATCCTGACCACTGTAAAGATGGCGAAAATCAATCACGGAAAAGAGCTGAACCGCATTTTGGGAGAAACATCCAGAAACATGTTCATCTTCGGCCTCCTTCTGGCATTGGGATTAATCTTATGACTATGATACGGCAAGTCAGACTTCAGGATGCTGCCCAGATAGCAGCCATCTACAACGGATATGTGAACGAAACAACCGTAACCTTCGAGCTGGATCCGGTAAGCGACACAGACATGCGTGAACGGATCCGCAAGATTGCCGCGCACTACCCTTATCTGGTGTATGAACAGGAAAATCGGATAATCGGATACTGCTATGTCCATGGATGGAAAGAAAAAGCCGCATACAGCCACACGGCAGAAACTACCGTCTATCTGCACCCTTCATTCAAACGCCAGGGCATCGGAAGCTCCCTCATGAAAGCACTGATAGAAGCTTGCGCCAAGCAAGGATACCACACGTTGATTGCCTGCATCACAGAAGGTAACGGTGAAAGCATCGCCCTGCACGAAAAGCTGGGATTCAAACAGGCGTCGCACTTCCACGAAGTAGGATGCAAATTCGGACGCTGGCTTGGAGTTGTTGACTATGAACTGACGCTCTGAGTCCAAAGCAAAAGCCGGTCATTCGTTGATACGAATCAGCAGATTCGCAAGAATGGCTGTAAGTCCGCCCGTCGTAATGCCTGATGAAAAGATGTTACGCACCGTTTCGGGCAATTGTCCCAAGATTTCCGGAACAAGCTCCACGCTCAATCCGAATGCAAAGCTCAAAGCCATGACCAAAGTGGCTTTACGGTCGATTTTCTGTGAAGAAATAATGCGGATTCCGGCCGCAGCCACAGTTCCGAACATCAGCAGCGTAGCTCCTCCCAACACAGGTTCCGGCATTAAAGAGAAAACCAGCCCGACAGCCGGAAACAATCCCAGCAGAATGAGAAAGCCGGCAATAAAGTATCCGACATAGCGGCTTGCAACGCCGGTCAGCTGAATCATGCCGTTGTTTTGCGCAAAAATCGAATTCGGAAAAGAATTGAACATGCCTGCCAGCATCGAATTGAAGCCGTCAGCAAGAATGCCGCCGGACGCACGCTTGACAAACGTTTCTCCTTCGACAGGCTCTCCGGAAATAAGCGAATTAGCGGTTATATCACCGTATGCTTCAATCGCCGTAATCAAATAAACCAGCCCCAGCCCAATGACAGCAGAAAGGTCAAACGAAATGCCATAGCGGAAAGGCATCGGGACATTGAAACCTCCGTAACTCTGGACAGAAGAAAAATCCACCATTCCCAAAACCCATGCAAGCACATATCCCACAACCAGACCGATAACGATTGAACTCATGCGGAGGTAACGGTTGGAACTTCTGTTGAAAAAGATGATGAGCACCAGCACCAGCGCAGCCAGCCCTACATGACGGAAAGAGCCGAAACTGCCGTCTGCCTGAGCCGCAGCACCTCCCCCGCATGCCGTAATCCCCACCCGAATCAGGCTCATCCCAATCAGAGTGACAACTATGCCTGACACCAGAGGAGTAATGACTCTACGCGTATAGCGCAAGACACGGCTGATAAGCATCTCTACAGTTGAAGCTGCTATGCAGGCACCGAAAACGGCACTCAACCCTCCGGTCAATCCCGCCGATATAATCGGTCCGATGAAAGAGAAGCTAGTCCCTTGAATGCATAAAAGCCCGCAGCCAATCGGCCCCAGACGACGGCACTGGATGAACGTGGAAACTCCTGAGGCAAATAATGCCATCGAAACGAGAAATCCGGTCGTTTCCAAATCGAGTTTCAGAGCACCGGCAATGATCAGCGGCGGTGTGATGATTGCCACAAATATAGCCAGCAAATGCTGGAAAGCTGCAAAAAGCGTATCCTTCAAAGGCGGGCGGTCGTTTAACCCATAAATCAGTCCCGCACGCTGCACACCCGACTGCTCTTTTTCCATAAAATCAATCTCTCAAACTGATTTGACAATTGTCCAGACTTTCGATCACGGCCAGCGACTCCACATGAATACCTTGCTCACGCAAGCTGTCGCCTCCGTGCTGGAAAGCCTTCTCAATAAGAAAGCCCATGCCAACAAGTTCTGCTCCCGCCTGACGCACAAGATCGATAACTCCTTTAGCCGCATTTCCGTTAGCCAGAAAGTCATCGATAAACAAAACCTTGTCACCGGGACAAAGATAGTCTTTGCTGACACATACTGTATACGTTGTACCCTTCGTGAAAGAATAGACACTGGTCGTCAGCATATTTTCCATCGTGCTCGGCTTCTTCTTCTTTGCGAAGACTACAGGAAGCTCCAAAAGATATCCCACCATGATAGCAGGCGCAATGCCGCTTGCTTCAATCGTCATCACTTTATTGAAATCGGCACCAGCAAAACGACGTACAAACTCAACTGCCATCGATTTCATCAGTATCGGATCCATCTGATGATTTATAAAGTTATCAACCTTAAGGATACCGCCTTCAAAACACTTCCCGTCCCGCAAAATTCGTTCTTTCAATGCTTTCATATCTCAAACCGAGAAAAAATATAATTTAAGAAAGGGCAAAGTTACAAGTTTTTTCGCGAAAAGGACAAGCGAAGCAAACAAAAAAACGACGGTTGCCGGAAAAGAAAACAAGAATCATCGCGCTCCATACAAAAGAGCGATTCCTGTCCCGGCATACCGCCGCATATGGCTTTAACCGCCGATATCACTTCTTGAGCTTAGCCCGCACCACTTCAAAAATAGCCGGAAGCAAAGAGATGAAGATGATTGCTACAAGCAACAGCTTAAGATTTTTCTGAACAAAAGGCAGATCACCGAAGAAATAGCCTGCATACGTAAAAAGACACACCCAAACCAAAGCACCAACCACATTATAGATCATGAAATAATAGTAGTGCATTTTCCCCATGCCTGCAACAAAAGGAGCAAAAGTACGGACAATAGGCACGAAGCGGGCCAATATAATGGTTTTCCCTCCATACTTCTTAAAAAACTCATGAGTCTTGTCTAGATGGCTCTTCTTGAAAATCTTTGATTTAGGATTGCTGAACAGCTTCTGACCAAAATAATGACCGATCATATAGTTGCATGAATCGCCTAAGAATGCAGCGGCAAAAACGATGAGAGTCAATATATGGACATCAAGAGGCATATCGGGCTGGGCACAGATTGCACCACAGACAAAGAGCAAAGAATCACCGGGAAGAAACGGGGTGACAACCAAACCAGTTTCACAAAAGATTATCAGAAAAAGTATCGCATACGTCCAAAGATGATAGTCTTGAACAACAGCAATCATATGCTGGTCTATATGCAGAATAAAATCTATAATTACATCCATGAGAAATAAACGGTTTAGAAAAAAGAGGACGAGAAAAACTCATTTTTCATCGCCCTCATTTTTCAAATAACAGCTTTTGCCGTGTTAAAATTATGAATATGAAATAGAAAAATAAAATTTCTTATTGCAAGGTTTTAATCCAGTCAAGAGCTTGTTTTGCCGTAGCATTTTCCGGATCAATAGCCAAGTTCTTGTTCCAGTAAATCTTCGACTGTTCAAAATCCTTTATCTGAATATAATAGTAAGCCAAGTAGCTCTGACATTCAATCAGCAAAGATTTTGAAGCATTCGGATTTGCTTCCAGAATAGACAGAGCCTTTTCGTAGTACGGCTTGGCCAGTCCTTGAGTCGTTTCCGGGTCAAGCATCGCATTGGTACGTGCGCGCCAGAAGTAACCCAGGTAATTGTCGGGAACACGCTCGGACACCTGAGCAAATATCGTATCCGCCTCAAACAGATAAGCCTTCTTCTGGATCGTATCTACAGCAGCAATTACCTGATCAGTCTTTGAAGAATCAACCGATGCAACCATAGAGCCGGCAGCCATATAGTTCAAACGTCCCAGCAAGAACAAATCCGTAACTTCTTCTTTTCCTTTCAATCCGTCCAGATAAACCATGAACCAACGGATAGCTTCAGGATAATTCTGTACCTTTTCATTTGCTTCAGAAGCTTCTTTTGCTATTTCCGGATGTTCTTTATCCTTGTCTGCCTTCATGGCCTTGTCAAATTCAGCCATAGCAAGGTCATTGTCGCCATGAGCCACATACAGGCGGGCACGATACAAGAAGTCGAGATATACGTAGTCAGGATTGTTCGGATCCTCAAAGAATTTGTCGGCTGCGGCCAATCCTTCATCATACGATTTAAGTTCGCTCAAATTATACATTCTAAGACGCTTCAGCAAATGGCTGTTCGGGTCAACTTCTATACCCTTGTTGGCCATGTCAAGCGACTGATCGTAATTCTTGTTCAAATAAAGCAGCATGGCATAGCGTCCATAGTCAGACTTTTCGGGTTGTCCCTTCTGCATGAACTCATCGTAAGCCTGCTTAGCCTGGCTGTAATTCCCCATCTGGTAGTATGCGACAGCCAGTTCGCGATCTACGTTAATTTCTTCAGGATGCTTAGCTTTCAGCTCCAGCAATTTGTCCACCGACAACTGCGGATTAACGCCTATATATGCACGCGCATATTTGTAATAAGCTTCAAAACAGTCAGCATCAAACAGGATTGCCTGCTCATAATAACCGCAAGCTGTTCCTACATTCTTTTCAGCCAAGGCAACATCACCTGCAAACATGCAAGTAGTAGCAGACTTTGAGTCTACTTTCATTGCACGATCGGCATACTCTTTAGCCTCGGCGTTTTTTCCTTCCTTCAAATAAGCATTTCCGATTGCAACGAGCAATGAAATATTTTTCTTGTTTTTTCCTTTTGCCAATTCATCAAAGCTTTCAGCAGCCGCATCAGGATTATTCTTAATGGTTGCAGCAATCTGCTCAACTTGTTTTGACAATTCAGGAGAAAGCGGTTCCTGCGCATACATGGAAACAGAGAACAGGAAACTGCAGCAAAGCACTCCAAAAACTTTATTTTTCATAATCATATTCTACGTAATTAATTAAAATTCATCTTTAACATTTACCAAACGGACCGGTTGGGTTGCCGGAACAAGCCCCGATTTCAGAATGATACGCTGGCCTCTGTCCTTAGTCAGAAAAGTCATCAATCCGGTAGGCAAACCATTTCTCGGGTCATTTACCAGAATAAAGACATCATGCGTCAGCGGATATTGCCTCAAAGCCAAATAAGCCTGATAAGGCTTGAAGCTGTTCGCCACCGTAGCATGTCCGGAATTACTTACGGCCATAACTCTTACAGATTCGTTGAAAGAAAGTCGAGTTGAATCGCTGACATTCCCGATCCAATTGGCACCGATAACTCCCATCGCACCCGGTGTTTTCGACACATAGTCTATCACCTCCTCATTGGATTTCAAAGCAGTCAGCGTAGAAGCCAGTTTCTGACCCTCGCAGATAGAATCGATAGCATAATGGATAAGTCCGGAGTTTGGATTGTCAAATACGACTTGCAGCTTCCCCAACTTAGACTGGGGATACAGTTCTTTCCACTCAGTAATTTTCCCTGTCAGGATATTACGGAATTGTCCCACTGTAAGCAAGGAGTCCGTATTTGCCGGATTTGTTATCAAAGCAATACCGCTGACGGCCATACGGATTGACTCCGGAAAAAATTTGCGTGCATGAAAAGAAGCGAGTTCGTTTTCTGTCAATCTACGGTTGGCGATAACAAGCCGCACACTGTCTTTAAGCAACAGATTGATGGCTTCAACTTCGCTGCAATAGATTGGAGTAACATTAGCTTCGGGGGTCAACGCCCGATAAACCTGAAGTTCCTCTTCCATGATAGGCTTGAACGATTCATCGACAGCTATCTTGATATCTCCCGAATACATTGTTTCTCCGTCTGTCTTTTTCTGTCCTCCGCAAGAAGCGAGCAGCAGAGAAAGAGCACAACACAAAAAGAACACTCTTTTCATACACGCAAACTGAATGATAAATTATTGCAATTTAAACTGAATCGGCAAAGTATAGTAAACCGGCACGTTACGTCCGTTCTGCTTTCCAGGAATCCACTTCGGCAATGTGCTTACCACGCGGATAGCTTCCTTGTCGCAATACGGGTCGAGTGAACGGAGCACGGTGATGTCTTTAACTTCACCTGTAGCTGATACGACGAAGCGCAAGATTACACGTCCCTGAATACCGTTTTCCTGAGCGATTGTCGGATAGCGCAAGTTCTTTGCGATATACTTCAACAGTTCGGCAGGACCACCAGGATACTGGGGCATCTGTTCTACCATCGTATACGGCTTTTCTTCTTCAACCGGTGCCTGAGTAATGACTTCCTGCAAGTCGGCAATATCCTTACCGTTCAATTCATCGTTACCTTTCACATCGGCGATAGAGATCTGAACCTTAGACTCAGTCAATTCATCCTGACTTTTCAGCTCATCATCTTCATTTACTTCCTCATCCTTCTTGATGACAGGAGCAGTAAACTTGATGGTACTCTTCAAAGCAGGAGGAGGAGCAATCTGCTCAACAGGCTTTACCAGCTCTTCCTGTTTTACCTCAGGTTCTTCCAACTGAGAGAGCTGAGTTACTTCAACATTCACTTCCTTCTGTTCCGGAATAGCCATCCGGATCAGGCGCGGAAGATAAAAGCCCACAAGTGCCACAACAAGCACGATAATAACGGCAGCCAACTGACGGCGGCCCAAATCGCGGCGCATCTTGTACGCTCCATAAGCTTTGTTCTTATCTTTGAAAATGAGTTCACACCATTCCAAAGAAGTTAAATCTATTTTTGACATATCTGTTCTTTATTAGGTGTTACACATTTCAACTTACAGCGTTTGCACTCAGCTGTCCCTTAGAAGTATAGTTGTCGATCAAGAACTGGTCACCTTCTGTAATGTCTACAATCACATACTTACCGATACTGCATATTTGCATTTCGTCAAGTGCATCAATCAGGTTTCTGTAAGTAGACTTGTCGGTAGCCTTAATGATGACAGTCGGCGTATTCTTGCCGGCTTTCACATCGGCAACCTGTTCCTTATACTGCTCTTCCGTAATTTCCAGATTAGCCTTCTTCTGCTTCAACTCTTCCACTTTCTTTACAGCGTCATAGTTCTTGCGCAGCAAGATTGCACGCAGTCCGTCAGCAGTATAAGTCGTTTCTTTCAGAGAAGTGTAATCCTTATAGTTCGGCTCGCCTTCGTAATAATAAAGTTTGTTGTCCGCATCAAGCAGCAGCGTAAGAGCCTGTGAAGCCTTCACCTTATTCTGCTGTTCTTCGGTGATGTCCTTATCATTGGAAGGCATACTGATTTCCATTGTTTGAGGCTTGCTCAAAGAGGTACACAACATGAAGAAAGTAATCAGAAGCATGTTCATGTCCACCATCGGCGTAAAGTCCACGCGGACAGCCATTTTCTTCTGCTTAGAACCTTTTCCTTTCTTGCTCCCTCCATTATCTTGTATTTCTGCCATATCTAATCCCTTTCTTTAATTGTCAGACACTTGTTTCAACGAAGTAATCAGATTGTATCTGTTTTCCTTCAAATCCTGGAGGGAATTCATAACAGTCTTGATAACTGAATAAGGAGTGTTCTGGTCTGCCTTGATGGCAATACGCAAGTCACGGTTCGTTGCGCGAGCATTGCGGATCCAAACCTTAAACTGATTATCAACACTATCACAAGGAATTCCATAATTCTTCAGCACTTTATCCTGTTCTTCACCGGGAAGCGCGAGGAACTGCTTCATATTCTTCATCGGAACGCCGAATGTCTGGAAGACGGAGAATTTCTTCACCTCTTCCGGAGTAAAGGTCAGGCCATATTCCTTTCCTACGGCTTCCAATGTATTTGCCATATCCTGCTGTTTGTCAAGACTCATGAAAATCTTGCCTTCAGGATCGACAAGAATCGACAAGATGTTCGTTTCCGGAATTTTAATTTCGGAAACTGAGGCCGGAGTTACCACCTGTACTGGCTCTTTCTTGATGAAGTTACCTGTCAACATGAAGAAAGTAAGCAGCAGCACCGTGACGTCACTCATGGCCGTCATGTCGATAAACATCGATTTTTTCTTAATTTGCGCTCTACTCATAATTGACTGATTTAAAAATTAGTTGTTTGTCACCACTGGTCCGTGAGGGAAACCATCCTCCGGAACAATTATTTATGAGTAGCGTTAAATGTCTGTACGATAGAGAAGCCTACTTCGTCAAGGCTGTAAGTCAGTTTATCAATCTTGTTAGTAAAATAGTTGTAAGAGATAACGGCCAAAGCACCAGTCAAGATACCGAATGCAGTGTTGATCAAGGCCTCAGAAATACCTGTTGACAATGCAACTGAGTCAGTACCACCACCAGCAGACAGAGCGGCGAATGAACGGATCATACCGATAACGGTACCGAGCAATCCCATCAAAGTACCCAGTGTTGTAATGGTACCGATGATCGGCAAGTTCTGCTGCAACATCGGCAATTCCAATGCAGTAGCTTCTTCCAATGATTTCTGGATAGCCAGCACCTTCTGATCCTTGTCAAGTTCTGAGTTCTGTTCCATTTCACGATAAGTCTGCAGAGTAGCACCTACAACGTTTGCTACAGAACCGCGCTGCTTGTCGCACAATGCCTGAGCGGCTTCCATATCACCTTTAGCCAAAGCGTCCTTGATCTGAGCAACGAATTTAACCAATTTGCCGCGGCCAAAAGCTGCACGGATTGTGAAATAACGTTCAACGCTCAAAGCCAATACAGTCAGCAACAGAGTCTGGATTACCGGAACGACTACACCACCTTTATAGATAGTACCCAGCATGTTGCCCGGCAGCGGATGGTTGTTCGGGTCGTTGTTCATGAAGTTTGAAGGATCGCCCAACACGAACTTGTAAATACACAATGCCACGATAAAGCATGCGATAATCACCAAACCTGCAGCTTCAATACCTTTGAAACCTTGTTTTTGCTTGTTGTTAGTTTTTTTAGTTTCCATAAGATTAATTGTTTATTGTTTAAAAAATTAGTGAATTTCCAACTCTCTCCGGAAAAAGAAAAGGCACAGCAGCCCACAACAAAGATTTTTTCACAAAGGCAAGCACGCCCGACAAGTGAACGACGATGTTTTTCATAGCATTTCTATTCATCTGCACGGTTCTCGCCACACGTTCCCCTTCCTTTCTGCTCGTGTTCCAGCTACCTGCGGGTTGTCCTTTCACCTCTGCCAAGGGAACGACCGCCTTTGAAACAGGCAAAAATAGTATTAGGGTCATCAAAAACTTCATTGTTAAAGCTGTTATTTTTCTATTTCCGCACAAAGAAAAGGCAATTTTACGACATATCAAAATGAAAAGATGTTATTTTGGCTTATCAAACTTGAATATTATTCCAATCGCACAAAAAACGACGTTTTTTCCATTCTTTACGGCATAAAATTACATTTTTACATGCAAAACGCCCAAGCTTTCCACAAAACTAAGAAAACTTGGGCGATAAACAAAACAGAACGACCAAAAATTATCAGAATATTTTCAGCCGCCTTAACAGAAGCCTGTTTAATTTTTCAAATAAGGTAATATCCTATCAGATTAAAAAAAGGAGAATGAACGATAAAATCATTCGGCCGGAGTTTCGGTCAACGGGATATCCGGAATCACTTCCTCATCCCAGCCGGCAATCTCTTGCCCCACCAGTTCAAGGCCTTCTTTTGTCAGCTTAAGTGTATATTTGTTAAAAGTGCCTGACAAAAACTCTTTCCCCAGCTTGTCGGTTGTAGCTGTATAGGATATTCCGTCACGGACATATGCAATCGAAAAGCGAGGGCTTTCGGACAACACCGTGGGGTTGCAGATGATGAACAGCGAATATCCTGTTTCATCAGGAATCTCTACCGGCTCTTCATAATCGAAAGACAACTCGTCAACCGAAGGAGAACTTGCCGGCTGAACGCCGTCATCAACCGAAGAAGGGGCGAACTTATACCGCATGCGGCTAAAGAGCCCGGTCCCTCTCAATGTTGCCCCGCTGATACGGACATCCTCTCCGGACAAATCCTTTTTGATCGTCACCGACAACAGGGTGCAAACATGCCTGAAAGCATGATTGCCCACAAAAGAAACCGCGCCGGAATTGGAGGAATAACTGCTCGTGCAGCGAGCCGCCAGAAAATCATAAGCGCCGATACCTGCCGCATCCCCTTTCTGCGCACTCAAATCCGGCATAGGCACAGACTCGCGGCTCTCAGTGTCTTCCGCATAAGGATAATAAGCGCAGAATTCAAATTCATCCACCTTATTTTCCCACATCAAAGGAACCTCAGAGTTCCAGCCATCACCAGACAAAGTCCATTTCACCTGGTTTTCGTCTTCCGGCATGAAGAATCCGATGGCATCCCCTTCCGAGAAAGACGTTGAAGCATCCTCCGCATCAAATACGGTACGCGACAGGCCGGGAACAGAAACCGATGCCCGAAGCTTGATGGCCGCTTCCACATTATTCACTTCCTGCGCAAGTTCATTCTGGCGGCATCCGGCCACCAGGGGCAACAAGCACACCCCCATTAACAAGATTTTATTCATAGTAATATTGCTTTAAGCGGGAAACATTTCCCTTACAATATCAAAAATGAAAAAATCCGTTTATGTCCACCGTTACACCCGAAATTAATCGAAAGAAAAATAAGGACTTAAGCGAGAAATGTCAGCCTCTTCAAACTCCCGGAACATGGATATCTGGGAAATCCCGTCCAGCCGACCTCGCTTGCGGCGATATTCCAGGATGGCCTTGGCTTTATAAAAATCCATATAAGGATGATTGCGCAGACGGTCAATGCCGTCACGGTTAACCCGCAATTTGCGATAAGGACCGCCGTCAAGACGAAACCATCGGTTCAGTTCCCTGTCCACATGGGGAATCTCCTGCAACTGCCCGATGTTGCTGAATCCGCCCAGCCGTTCACGATAGGACACGATCATCCTTGCCAGCCCGGAGCCTATCCCGGGAATCCGCACCAATTGGGAAGTATCAGCCTCATTCAGCGAAACCAAAGTGCCTTCCGGATATTTTGCAGGATACATGGGGCGGACATCGGCCGTATCTTTCCCTCCATACCGCGAAAGGACAGAATCCGAATGCGGCACATAGGCCGGGCCGATAACGACATAAGGCTTGAGCTTCTGAAACAGCGTATCTTCCATCCCATAAATCCGCGACAAAGATTCCGCGGTGCGGAAAACACCCCCGCTTGCACGGTAACGCAGAATATTCCGCGCAACAAAAGCAGACAGGCCCAAGCTGCGCAAAGAGGCCGAATCTGCGGTATTCGGATCAAACGGCCTCAACACAACAGGGGTACGCACCTCTTCAGGCTTGCTATACGAACGTTTACCCACGCCCTTCTTCACCTGTTTACGCTCCTGCAAAGAGGACATAAAAGAATCCAGTTCCGCATCACCGGAAGAAAAAGATTCTGAAGAAGGAGTGCCTGCCCAGCGGAAAGCAAACAGAAAAGAAAAGACAACCGCAAGTATCAGAAGCAGAACAACAATAGCCCTCCGCTCCGACTTCGTGTAATAGAAAAAGTCCTTCCACATCAGCCCAGCCAGCCCAGTTCGTTAACAAAAATCAGCAGGATTCCAACCGGAGCCACAAACCGCAGGATGAACCGATAAACCGGATAATAAGGAGCGCGCAAAGTTCCGTAGTTGGTGACTTCTCCCTTGACAATGTCCTTACGGATAATCCAGCCCACAAAGAGAGCCGCAAACATACCCCCTACCGGAAGCATTATCTTGGCGGTCAGAAAGTCAAGAGCGTCAAACATGTTCAGCCCGCAAATTCTGAAAGCGCTCCACTCGCCCAAAGCAAGCGATGACACGACGCCTACAAGCATCGCCCCCGAAGTAACCAGCACCGCGGCACGGCTGCGGGTAAAACGAAACTTCTCATGCAGAAAAGCCGTAGAAACCTCATGCAACGAGATTGTAGACGTAATTGCCGCGAGAGCCAGCAGCACATAAAAGGCAGCCGAACATGCCGCAGCAAGCAAAGGAACTCCTGCAAACGCCTGCTGGAAAACGTTTGGCAGGGTAATGAATATCAGCGAAGGGCCCGCATCCGGCTGGATACCTACCGAAAAGGCCGCCGGAAAAATAATCAGACCGGAAAGCACGGCTACAAACGTATCGATCAGACCGACACTCATGGCCGTCTGCCCGAGATTGGTCTTTTTCCCGAAATAAGAAGCATAAGTCGACAAGCATCCCATGCCAAGGCTCAAAGAGAAGAACGCCTGCCCCATGGCTCCAAGGAACACATCCGGAGTCACTTTACTGAAATCAGGCTTCAACAGAAATTCAAGCCCCTTTTCCGATCCGGGCAAGGAAATGGAACAGGCGGCCAACAAGACAATAAGAATAAAAAGCAGAGGCATCATGATTTTCGAAGACTTTTCGATGCCGTCCTTCACCCCCTTCACCACAACCCAATGGGTTATGAACAGGATAACGAACAGCCAAAGCAACGGACGGAAAGGATGCTGGGAGAAGTCTTGGAACATGACCACATAATCTTCGGAACTTTTACCGGCAAATCCCCCGGCCAAAGCTTGCCAGATATATTCGAGCGTCCAGCCTGCAACCACAGAATAATAGCCAAGAATCAGGAAACCAGTCAGCACGCCCAGATAGCCTACCCATTTCCAGAATGTTCCGGGGGCAAGGGCATCGTAAGCCCCTCCTGTGCACGCCTTCGACCGGCGTCCGATGGTAAATTCCGCTATCATGATGGGGAGGCCGAAAATAAAGACACAGCCCAGATAGACGAGGATAAAGGCTGCACCTCCATGATTGCCAGTTTCATACGGGAAACGCCATACATTTCCCAACCCCACAGCTGAACCTGCCGCGGCCAAAATCGCACCGATACGGCTTCCAAAATTTACTCGTTCGCTCATAAGAATGCCCTTTTAATTACAATTAGAATGAAAAACGAGGGCAAATGTACAAAAAATATCGTATTTTTGCCACATAAACAAAAATTTTGATTCAAATGTATTACCTTCGGTCTTATCCTCTTTCTCTGCTTACGGCAGCAGCTATCTGCTACCTGTCGTTTTTCACACCTCCACAGACAGACATGGACGGAATCCCCAACATCGACAAGATTGTCCATATCTGCATGTACGGGGGACTGTCCACCTTGTTATGGATCGAATACCTGTTCCGGCACCCCTCCATCCGCCGGGGGCGCGCAACCGCCGGATGCATTGTTCTCCCTATCCTTATGAGCGGAACGATTGAAATACTTCAGGCCACCTGTACGGAAAACAGAAGCGGCGACTGGCTGGACTTTGCCGCCAACTGCACGGGAGTCGCCCTGGCTTCCCTGCTGGCATACTATCTGTGGAAGCCGCTCTCCCGGAAACACTTCAGCAAGAAAGGGAAAGCATAAGGCAAAACGCTGCGGAGGCGCACAGAGAAAAGAATCAAACTCTGCACGCCTCCGCCACACGGACAAACTGAAAGTCACTTGAAGTCCTTCAGTTCTTCCCTAAGCTTTCTTCTCGTAAAATGAATGCGGCTTTTCACCGTCCCCAAAGGAAGAGCCAGCTTATCGGCAATTTCACGATACTTGAATCCTGCGACATACATGGCAAAAGGCACGCGGAATTCTTTCGGAAGCGCATTCACTACCTTACGTATCTCTTTCGAATCATAAGACGTTTCCATCGAATCATCCGCCAGGTCTACGCTCAGATTCAGAAAATGCAGATTGTCGGTATAGTCCACATAAGTCTGGTCGCGCAAAGCCTTGCGGTAGTTGTTGATGAATATATTGCGCATTATCGTATAAATCCAACCCTTGAAGTTCGTTTCAGCCACATATTTTTCCTGGTTGTCCAATGCCTTGAGCGATGTTTCCTGAAGAAGGTCGTCGGCATCATCCCTGTCTGCCGTAAGTTTATAGGCAAAGTGACGTAGTTCTGTCTGCATGCTCAGCAAATTCTGAGCGAAAGTAGCTGTTTTCATAAATCTGTCCTTTTAGAATTAATATCCCATCTCGTTTTGTCCATGCAATGTTAACCTAAAAGAACAAATACGGACACCTGAAATCTGGCAATCCATGGGGTAAAAACTATCAATTGTACGTTTTTACCCCTTTAATTGACAGGAAACAGGGTATTGTCACCAGTTTTTATAAGGATTGGCCATCAGCGAAGAATTGTAATATTTCCTCTCTCCGGTCACTTCTTTCCCCAAAAAGGAAGGCTTTCCGAAGGCTTCATCCTCCGAGCGCAGCTCGACCTCCGCAACTACAAGCCCCTCATTGTCCCCGTGAAATTCGTCCACCTCGAAAACATGTGTCCCGCACTCTACAAGATAGCGCACCTTGTCGATCACGCCGGGAAGGCACAGCATCATCAGCTCTTCCGCTTCCGGAAGCGGGAGTTCCCTCTCCCATTCGTAGCGGCTGGTTCCCGACGGGTTTGAAGGGCCCTTGACGGTAAGGAAGCCCTTGCCGTCACGGATGCGCACACGCACCGTACGCCCGCGCTCAGCGCAAATATATCCCTGACGGATAACATAGCTTCTAAAGGCTGAGTGCCGGTACGACTTGTCTTTCACCAAAAATTTGCGTTCTATTTCCTGAGCCATACCTGTACGGAATCACGAAGCGAGGGCAAACCCTACAATCATCAGCAGCGCAAGCAACAGCAGTGCAAAACATATCAGTTTGAACAAACGGTTTGCACGCTCTTCTTCACGCTTTTCAAAATTCTGCCTTTTGGCTATCCGGTCTGCATTATTCTTTCCCATAGTTTCTGTTTTTTAGATTTTATCGTTACCAAAAATACGACATATATTGGAAAAGCGCAAAAAACGGGGAACGTTTTTTCATGCGCACAAAAAGAAAGGAGGTTTTCACACCTCCTTGTCTGCAAATTCCATCAGATACGCCTTGATGAATCCGTCGATTTTTCCGTCCATCACTCCGTTCACATCCGAAGTCTGGTAGTTTGTGCGGTGGTCCTTAACCCGGCGGTCATCAAACACGTAGCTCCTTATCTGGGAACCCCATTCAATCTTTTTCTTTCCGGCCTCAACTTTCGCCTGCTCCTCCATTCTGTGCTTCAGTTCCTTGTCATACAGGATAGAGCGCAACTGGCGCATGGCGTTCTCCTTGTTCTTCGGCTGGTCGCGCGTTTCGGTATTCTCAATCAGAATCTCCTCTTCTTCGCCGGTATAGGGGTCTTTGTACTGGTAGCGCAGGCGCACGCCCGACTCTACCTTGTTTACATTCTGACCTCCGGCACCTCCGCTCCGGAAAGTATCCCACGACAAGCGTGCAGGTTCTATCGTGACTTCAATCGAATCGTCCACCAGCGGAGTGACAAACACGGAAGCGAACGAAGTCATGCGCTTTCCCTGCGCATTATAAGGCGACACACGCACCAGGCGGTGCACCCCGTTCTCTCCCTTCAGGTATCCGTAGGCATAGGCTCCTTCGATATTCATGGTCACCGACTTGATTCCGGCCTCATCGCCTTCCTGAAGGTTAGCCACCGAAAGCTTGTAACCGTTCGCCTCGGCCCAGCGCATATACATGCGCATCAGCATCGAAGCCCAGTCCTGGCTTTCCGTTCCTCCGGCTCCCGAGTTGATTTTCAGCACACAGTCCATCTGGTCGGCTTCAGAGCGCAGCATGTTCTTCAGCTCAAGCTCTTCGATGGCGCTGACCGCCTTCGCATAGGCGTCGTCCACCTCCGCTTCGCTCACCAGTTCGTCTTTATAAAAATCGTATGCAAGCTGGAGCTCGTCGGCAAGAGTTTTCACATCCTGATACCCTGCAATCCACTGCTGCAAGCCTTTCACCTTCTTCATCTGAGCCTCGGCCGCTTTCTGGTCGTCCCAGAATCCGGGAGCCTGCGTGCGAAGCTGTTCCTCTTCTACCTGAATCTTTTTCTCTTCAATGCCCAGGTAGCGGTATAAAGCATCCGTACGCTCTTTTACATCTTTCAGCTGATCTATGGTAATCATATCTTTCTAAACGTTATTGTTGTCCGGGCGCAAAGTTACGAAAAAAACTCATACCATCTGTTCATTCGGGCACATCCTCATACATTTTGTCGATGAGTTCCTTATAATTCTGCGCTACAACCGACCGCTTCAGCTTCAGCGTATTGGTAAGCTCGCCTCTCTCCATGCTGAACGGTTCGGGGAGCAGGGTGAAACGCTTCACCTGCTCATAATGGGCGAACTCCTGCTGGAGCGTATCGATCCGCATCCGGAAGAGAGCGGTTATCTCGGGTCTGGCGAGCAGGTCCTTGCGGCCGGCATAAGGAATGCGGTGGTCGCGCGCATACTTCTCCACCTGAGCGTAATCGGGCACGATGAGTGCCGACACAAACTTGCGCTCGTCGGCGATAATCGTTATCTGGTCGATATACCTGTCCACCACCAGCTTGGTTTCAATCGCCTGAGGGGCTATGTATTTCCCGTTCGACGTTTTGAACAGGTCCTTGATCCGTTCGGTAAGATACAGGAATCCGTCTTTGACGTATCCCGCATCTCCGGTCTTGAACCATCCGTCTTCGGTAAAAGCCTCGCGCGTTTTCGCTTCTTTCTTGTAGTATCCCTGGGTGATGGTTCCTCCCCTCAGCTGGATTTCGCTGTTCTCGCCTATACGCAGCTCCACGCCCGGAATGACTCGCCCCACGCTGCCCAAGCGGAAATCACCCTTCCAGTCGCACGAAACGGTGGCCGTGCTTTCCGTCAGCCCGTATCCGGTTATCATGTTGATTCCTACAGAATGGACAAACTCCTCCACCTCATAGGGTATCGCGGCTCCCGCCACAGGAAAGAAGTTTCCGTTTTCGATGCCGACCGTCTTTTTCAGCAGGCTGAAAACCGTCTTCTCATACAGCTGGTATTTCCAGTGAAGCATGGAGGGAGGCGTTTTTCCGTTCATCAGATAATCTATGTTGTGCTCCTTTCCCACACGGATAGCGTCGAGCATCATCCATTTGGCAGGGCCGTGCGTTTCGTTTATCTTCTCCTGCACTCCCGCATAGACCTTCTCCCAAAAGCGGGGCACGCTGCACATGGCCGTGGGGCGGATTTCGCGCATCGTCTTCTGCACGTCCTGCGGACGGAGGTTGATGCAGAGCGTACACCCGCAATCGAGGCTGAAGTACGACCAGGCACGCTCGAAAATATGGGTGAACGGCAGGAAGTTCAGCACCACGTCGTCCTCTCCGAGGTCAGTCAGCCGAGCATGGTTTGCCTTGAAAGCGGCTTCATAGTTTGAATGCCGCAGAATCACTCCCTTCGAATCGCCCGTCGTGCCCGAAGTATAGAGGATGCTTGCCAGATCCTCGGGAGAGGAACTGTCCGAACGGCGGTCCACCTCCATGCGGTAAGGCTTGTAGAGGCCGTTCTTCATAAACTCAGAGAAATAGACGGAATTCGTGTCGCCGGGAGATTTTTTCACGTCCGGATCGAATATGACGATCTGCTTCAGCGACTTGCACAGCGCCTGCACCCGGCAGGCCACGTCGTACTGATACTGTTCTCCCACAAACAGATACCGTATGCCGGCATCCTCCACGATGTAGTGCACCTGCGCTTCCGAACTCGTGGCATAAAGCGGGACTGTAACCACACGGTCACGGAAAGCTCCGAAATCAACGTAAAGGCATTCCGGCATGTTCTGCGAAAATACGCCTACGTTCTCCTGCTCCTCCACGCCGAGCCCCACCAGCGCGTTTGCCACAACCTCCACCAGGTCTGAAAAATAGTTCCACGTAACCGGCTTCCAGGTTTCCGTCTTGTAGTCGCGGTACCTCAAAGCCACCTTGTCGCCGTATTTTTGCGCCTGTTTTCTGATCAATCGTGACAGATAAGTGTTTGCCATAGCCGTATGCCTTTCTTTACTTCCGTTAATGATGCAAATATAATATTTATTCCTGAAACCTGCAATCGCCCGAAACGTTTTTGCTGAACCGCACTCCGCCGGGCAACGGGATCCGAAGCCCACGGCATGGCCTGAAAGGACGCCAGCTTTCGCGCAAAACAGACCAGCGGCCGGCCTCCAAAACGGAAGGCGGCATTTTGAAGAACCGATTTTTTTGATTACCTTTGCCTTTGGCAAACAAAAAGCAAACATACACACATGACAGACATAGCATACTACACCTCGGAGGCCCTCACGCTGCTTCACGCGCTCATCGGCATACCCTCCATCAGCCGCGAAGAAGATGCTGCGGCCGACTTCCTGCAAAACTATATCGAAGAAAGCGGAATCATGACCGGACGTTCGGGGAACAACATCTGGTGCATAAGCCCGAATTTCGACACGGGCAAGCCAACCGTCCTGCTGAACTCGCACATCGACACGGTAAAGCCCGTGAGCGGATGGCGCAAGCAGCCTTTCACCCCCAAGACGGAGAACGGGAAGCTCTACGGACTGGGGAGCAACGACGCGGGAGGAAGCCTGGCCGCGCTGTTCCAGGCATACCGCTATCTGACAACCACGGAACAGAGCTACAACCTGATATTCCTCGCCTCGTGCGAAGAAGAGGTGTCGGGCAAGAACGGAATCGAGAGCGTGCTTCCCCAGCTCCCGCCGATTGCGCTGGGAGTGGTGGGCGAACCCACCGAGATGAATCCCGCCATTGCGGAAAAGGGACTGATGGTGCTTGACATCACCGCACACGGACGCTCAGGACATGCCGCCCGCGAAGAGGGCGAAAACGCCATCTACAAGATTCTTCCGGACATCGAATGGCTGCGCTCCTACCAGTTTCCGGAGGTTTCGCCCCTGCTGGGACCGGTAAAGATGAGCGTCACCCAAATCAATGCCGGAACGCAGCACAACGTGATTCCCGACGTATGCAGCGCCGTGGTCGACATCCGCACCAACGAATGCTATTCAAACCAGGAGGTGTTTGAGGAGGTATGCCGGCACATTTCCTGCGAGGCGAAAGCGCGCTCGTTCCGCCTCAACTCGTCGAGCATCCCTGCCGGCCATCCCTTCGTGAAACGCGCCGCAGAACTGGGGAAGACCCCGTTCGGCTCTCCTACCCTGTCCGACCAGGCGCTCATGCCCTTCCCTTCGGTCAAGATAGGCCCGGGCAAGTCATCCCGCTCGCACACCGCCGACGAATACATCATGGTGGGCGAAGTGGAAGAGGCCGTAGACCTCTACATCCGCCTGCTCGACGGACTGAGAATCTGAAAAAGATGTCGGCACAAGTCCGGAGGCCTGACGGCACAAGTCCGGAGGCCTGACGGCACAAGTCCGGAAACCTGACGGGCAAGAATCCTGCCCGGAAAGCTTCGGGCCTGAATCCCGGATGCAGCCGGACAAACGGAAGAGCATCAGCGCGCAATCCAAAGTTCGGGATTCAGCTTGGCGGTTTCCTTGCGAAGCTGGAAATGAAGCACGGTATTGCCGTCGGCATCGGTGTTCACCTCGCCCAGGATGTCTTTCGTCTTTACGAGGCTTCCCTTCTTCACGCGGACAGACGAAAGGTTGCAATAGACCGAGATGTAGCTTCCGTGGCGCACGAGCACGTTGGTGAGCCCGTTGTACTGGAACACCGCCGACACTTCTCCGTCGAATATGGCACGCGCGCTTGCTCCCGGCTTGCCCTTGATGTCTATGCCCTTGTTGTCGAGGCGCACGTTGCGCAAGCCTTTCACCTCGTATTTCCCGTAGTGTCCTACCACCGCATAAGGTCCCGTTATCGGCACCGGAAGAATGCCTTTGTTGCGCTCAAACACGCCCGAGAGGCGCCGGTCTTCCGAGTCCGTCCTGTAGGCCTCCATTTTGCCCGCCTTTCCGGGCGCGGCCTCCTCTTTGGGTGCATCCGCCTTCTTTCCGGCTTCCGCCGCCTTTCTCCGCGCTTCTTCCCGGGCGCGCGCCCTTGCCTTCTCCACCTCAATCTCGATCAGGCGGTCGATTTCCGCATTCAGCCTGTCGGCCGAGCGGCGCTTCTTCGAGAGTTCCGCCTGGATGCTCCTTTGCTTCTTCTGCAAGGCCTGGAGCAGTTCTTTGCGTTCTTTTTCCTGCTCTTCCAGCCTGAGCTTTTCCGCCTCTCCCTGCTTTGCCAGCTCTTCCTTGGCCTTCCGGCTCGCCACAAGCGTGTTCCGCTTGTCGGCCACCTGCTTCTGCTTGCGCTGCACCTGCATTCCCTGCAGGCGCTGGTAGTCGGCATACTCGCGCACATAGCGCAGCCTGCGGTACATCTGGCTCAGGTTGTCGGCCGAGAAAACAAACATCAGCTTTTCCTGAACCGACTTGTTCTTATACATGTAGCGCACAGACTGCTCGTACTTGAGGCGCTTTTCGGCCAGTTCCTTCTGCAAGCGGGCCAGCTCCGCCCTCAGACGGCCTATCTCCAGCTGGATCGCCCTGATGTCTGCCTCGATAGCCTGCACGTATCTTTTCCGCTCTTCAATCTGCCCGGAGAGCAAGGCCAGATTGTCGAGCTGGCTCTTCACGTCTTTTTTGGCCGACTTCAGCAAGGTTTCCGACTCGGAGATCTGCCGGCGCAGTTCATTGCGCTGCTCTTCAAGCTGACGGATTTTCCTCGTAGTCTGCGCTCCGGCACCCGACACACAGAAGCAAACCAGCAATATGAGCCAAAGACGTTTCATATCCGCACGTTATTTGACCAGCATGTCCAACAATTCGCGCAGCTCCATCCTGCGGTATTTCGAAGACAAGGCGGACGAAGATTCCCAGTCGGCACTTACAGACATGCGCGAGAGCTTCATGTCGAGCGAAAAGTTCTTTGCCGGCACGCGGGCAACGATGTGCCTCGGGAAAAGCTTCCCGTCGAGCCCGGAGAAGTCGCTATAGTCCCACTCCAGCGCATAGCCGTCCATTCCGTCCAGCCCCACGCATGTTTTTTCAAGCAGGCCGCTTTCGGTTCCCGTGAAGAACTGATACGACAGGGCGCGCGAAGACTTCGGCACGAGCATCGCCCTGCTCCCCGCCGGGAACACACGGAATCGCCTCACGTCGCCCGCCTCAAGCTGGGGCTTTCCGGGGAGGAACACCTCGTTCATGAAAAGCGACTGCAAGGCATTGAAGTCGATTTCCGTCCGCAGCATCCCGCTCAACGACTCGAACGAAATCTCCACATAGCGCTTGTGCAGGCGGTCGACGGCAAGGATGCGCTCGGGAGTGATTTCCATCCGCGCCACTTCGATGCCCAGCAAGGGAGCCACAGACAGCTGGATCACCTCGCCCTTCTTCATGCGGAGCGTGGCGTTCAGGCTGGCCGACTTGCCGTCCATATCCAGGCTGAAGGCCACCTTTCCCGTCAGCGCCTGCCAGCGCGGGGCATATTCGATGACCTTTTCCAGATACTCTTCGCCCTTCAGGTTTCCGATCATCTGCGACTTTCCGGCGTGGCGCGAAGAAGAGCAGGCCGCCGCCAGAACGACAAGCGCCATGATTCCGAGATAACGTAAAAAAGATGTTTTCATTCGGCTATGTATTTTTTCAAAGCTATTTTCCGTTTCAGACGCTTCAGTTCGGCTTCGGTGCGCGGAGTGGAGCCGTCGTCCGGACTGGGGTCCATGCCTTCGGCCTTCTTCCAGTATTCCAAAGCCTTGTCTTTCTCGTCCAGCATATAATAAATATCTCCGCAATGCTCCACGATCACCTGGCTCGTGTCGCCTCCGTTCCTCATCGCCTGCTCGATGTAGATGCGCGCCTCGGTGTAGCGTTCCTTCTCGAACAGAATCCAGGCGTAGGTGTCAAGATACGTGGCGTTTTCAGGCTCCGCCTTTACCGTGCGGTAGCTCATCTCCTCCGCCTTGTCGAGGTCTTTCCGCTCTACCGAGAGGTAATAGGCATAATTGTTCAGCGTGGCGATGTTGTTCGGATTGTACACCAGCGCCGAATCATAAGCCGCATACGCTTCGGCCTTCATCTGCTTCGTGCTGTAGATGTCGCCCAGGATAGCGTAGAAGTCCGAAACGATGCCCTTGTCGCTCTTTTCGTTGACCTGCCTGATTCCCTTGCGGAACACCTCCAGCGCCTTGCCGGTATCCTTTTTCTGATAGTATGCCAGCCCCAGGTAGTAGTAGAACTCCATGGCGTCGGGATTGTATTCGAGCGCCGGAGCGGCCACTCTGACCACCTCGTCCAGATTGTTCTCGCGGATGGCATACGCCAGGAGCTGAAGACGTGCGGGCTTGTTCTCGGGGTCGATCGAAAGAATCTGGTTGAGCACCGGAACCGACTCCTTCTCCATCTTCTTGGTAATCATGTACTGCGCGCAGAGCATGGCCAGGTCAGCGTTCGGCTGGGGACGCTCCAGAATCCGCCTGAAGAGGCCGACGATTTCCGTGCTGTCCCCGGCGGTCTGCTCCGACACCAGGATCAGCTGGCGCATAAGCTCCATCTTCGTGTCCGACGGCACGTTGTCGTTCACCAGGATCGTGTCGATCTGCGCCCGGTAGAGGCTGTCGTTGCCCGTCTTCTTGTAGTACTGGGCAAGCGAGATGACGGTGGGTGCATACCCCGGCACCTCGTTCAGGATGCGCCGGTAGGTATCGTAAGCCTCCTGCGCCTTGCCGTTGTCAAGATACACGTCGCCCAGCATATTCTGGTAGCGCATGTCATAAGGATACTCCTTCGACAGGCTTTCTATTTCGCTGAACGCCTTCTCCTTGTCGCCCGTCTGCAGATAGCAGCGGAACTTCTCCATGCTGATCTGCTCCGACTTTCCGTCGAGCTCCTCCAGGCGGTCGAGCACCTTTATCTCTTCGGGATAGCTTTTGGTCTGCCCGTAAAGGTCGACGAGCGAGATCAGAGGCTCCAGGCGCGAGGGGAACTGATGGGCCATGTCTTCATACACGGCTATGGCCTTCGGGATGTCACGCTTCTGCTGGTAATAGGCGGCCAGCGTCTGCTTGTACCAGAAGTTCGACTCGTCCGAGCGCACGGCCTGCTTCATGGCCTCCTCTCCCTTCTTCTCCTGTCCCAAGGCCATGTAGAACTGGGAAATCTCATACAATGCGGCGGCCGAGCGCGGATTGATGTCCAGGCAATGGCCGTAGAGTTCGAACGCCGCATCGAGGTCGCCCTTTTCCTTCATCCGCAGAGCCTCCAGAAAGAAATAGTCGAACTTCCGGCGCTGCTCAAAGGTCAGCGGGTCTTTTTCGTGCGCGGGCCTTGCCGCGCGCTGGTGCCCCGTAGTGCCGCAAGCCGCAAGCAGGGCCACGATGCCCGCCAGATAGAAAATCTTCCTCACCATAATCCGTAAGCTTATTTATACCGTACCCGTATGTCCGAATCCTCCGGCTCCCCGCTCCGTATCGTCAAGCGCCTCCACTTCCTGCCATTCGGCCTGCTCGTGGCGTGCGATGACCATCTGCGCGATGCGCTCGCCGTCCTCGACCACGAAGTCTTCTGCCGAGAGGTTGACGAGGACAACGCATATCTCTCCCCGGTAATCCGCATCAACCGTGCCCGGAGAGTTGAGCACCGTAACGCCCTTCTTCACGGCCAGCCCGCTGCGCGGGCGCACCTGGGCCTCATAGCCCGCCGGGATGGCCGCATACAGGCCCGTAGGCACCAGACACCGCTCCAAAGGCTTCAGCACGATGGGCGCATCAATGTTCGCACGGAGATCCATGCCCGCCGACAAGCTTGTGGCATACTGAGGCAACGGATGTTTCGACTTGTTTATAATCTGTATCTTCATCTTTTCCGCCATATACGTCTTGTTTAAGAATGCGAATTTACACATTCCGCGGAATTAATGGCGCCATTTACCATTTTTTTATATTTTTGCAATCAAGTTTTGGATTTACCCTTTCAAACAAAAGCACTGACAATGAACTGGAAACAACTTCTATCGAACAAACGCTTCGGGCTTGAGAACCTGCACGAGAAACGGAAAGAGGACCGCACCGAATTCCAGCGCGACTACGACCGGCTGATCTTCTCGGCCCCGTTCCGCCGCCTGCAGAACAAGACCCAGGTGTTTCCGCTTCCCGGGAGCATCTTCGTGCACAACCGCCTGACCCATAGCCTGGAAGTTTCGTGCGTGGGACGCTCGCTGGGAAACGAAGTCGCCGCCGAGCTTCTGAAGAAGCACCCCGCGCTTTCAGACACGCACATCACAGAGATAGGCTCCATCGTGTCGGCCGCATGCCTTGCCCACGACCTGGGGAACCCCCCCTTCGGGCACTCGGGCGAGAAGGCCATCGGCACCTACTTCTCCGAGGGGAAGGGCATGGCGCTCCGCCCGCTCCTGACGGACGCGGAATGGGAAGACCTGATTCATTTTGAGGGCAACGCCAACGCCTTCCGCCTGCTTACCCACCAGTTCCAGGGCCGGCGCCCCGGAGGGTTCGTCATGACCTACTCCACGCTGGCGTCCATCGTGAAGTATCCGTTCTCTTCGCGCCTTGCCGGAGCGAAACAGAAGTTCGGCTTCTTCCTGAGCGAGGAGGACGACTTCAGGCGGATAGCCGACGAGCTGGGCATCAAGCGGCTCAGCAAAGAGGGAGAGCCCCTGCGCTACGCCCGCCACCCGCTGGTGTATCTGGTGGAAGCCGCCGACGACATCTGCTACCAGATGATGGACATAGAGGATGCGCACAAGCTGAAAATCCTCACCACCGAGCAGACCAGGGACCTGTATTGCCGGTTCTTCACGCCGCACCGCATGGAAAGGGTGGAAAAGATATGCAGCATGGTTGACGACACGAACGAGCAGATAGCCTACCTGCGCTCGTCGGCCATCGGGGTGCTGATAAGCGAATGCGTGCGGACGTTTGCAGACAACGAGGAAAGCATCCTGGAAGGAGAGTTCGAGGGCACCCTCATCGCCCACCTCTCCGACCACGTTAGGGAGGCATACAGGCACTGCTCGCAGACGGCCTTCGACAAGATCTACTTCTCGAAGGATGTAGTAGACATCGAGCTGGCCGGCTTCCAGGTCATCACCACCCTCATCGACCTGATGATCGACGCGGTGCGCTATCCCGAAAAGGCCTACTCGCAGCTGCTGATCAACCGCGTGTCGAGGCAGTACGAAATCCAGGCTCCGACGCTCTACGCCAGAATCCAGGCCGTGCTCGACTACATTTCGGGGATGACCGACGTGTACGCGCTCGACCTGTACCGGAAAATCAACGGGAACAGCCTGCCGGCGGTGTGATTCCGCCCCCGGGAGGACTTCAGCGCTCCCGCACCTCCCACTTCTCGATTCCCCGGAGCGCATTGCTGAAGTTCACCCCCACCTTGAAAAGCTTCCGCGGGTCGGAGGCGAAAGGAAGGGCATAATTTCGCTCCTCTATCTGGCGGAGGGCGCCTTCTGCCGTGCCTTCGAGCTTGAACTCCATCACGTAGATGTACTTCTCGGTCTGAAGGACAAGGTCGATCCGCCCCCGGGAAGTATGGTATTCCACCTGCGTGAAGAAGCCCATCAGCTTGAACACGATGAAAAGCACGTTCTGATAATGGAGTTCCAGATCGCGGGCGAGCTCGTAGGGGGTGTCTGCAAAGAAGCTCTGGAGGCGGCGCATGAACGAACCGACGTTTCCGCTTTCCACATCGCGCACAAACTGGCTTATCCGGAAAATGCTCTCGGACTTGCGTATCGGAGCATAATAAGGAAGCAGGAAACTCATGAAGCCCTTCTCCACCTCTTCGTTCGGGAAGCCCAGGCGGTACAGGCCGAAACGCGCGTCGTAGCCCTTTATCGTCAGATAACCGCTCTGATAGAGTATGGGAACCGGATTGTCTTTCATCGTATCGACACTGCCCAGCACATCCGAGGTGGTCTGCTCGTCCGACAAGGCATACAAGTCATAGCGGCATTCCTTCAGCATCTCTGCCAGAAACGTAGGCGTGCCCGTTTCAAACCAGTAGCTTCCGAACCTGCGCCTGAAGAATGTATTGAGCAGGCTGAACGGATTGTAGATGTCCTCGCATTCAGGAGTGAAATGATAGCCGTCATACCATTCCTTCAGCTTTCTGAAAGCATCCTCATCCGCCATTCCGTTGGCGTCGGCCAGCAGATGAATGTCGTCCGCAAAATTATGCGCAAGTTCCTTTTCCGTGATGCCGCATACAGAAGCATACTGCCCGTCCATCGAGATGTCTATCAGATTGTTCAGATCGCTGAACACGCTCACCTTGCTGAACTTCGTCACTCCCGTAAGCAAGGCAAAGCGGATATAGGGGTCGCAGCTTTTCAGCACGCCGTAAAAGGCCTTGAGCGTGTTCCGGTAATCAGTCTGCAGGGAATCGTTGCCTATGGACTGGAGAAGAGGCTTGTCGTATTCGTCAACCAGTATCACCGCGTTGTGCCCCGTCTTCTCGGCCGCGCGCTGCACCACCCCCTGAAAGCGCAGGGAAAGCGAGGTTTCAGCCTCTTCCCGGCCGTATTCCTTCTCCCATTTGGTCAGAGCTGCGTTCAGGATGTCGGCCAGACTTTGGGGCGTTTCGTATTTCTGCGAGTTCAGGTCGAGGTGAAACACCGGATATTCCGTCCATTCCCGTTCCAGACGCTCCATGGCAAGTCCGGCAAACAGCCCTTTCTTCCCCAGGAAGTAAGCCTCGAGCGTAGACACAAGCAGGCTCTTGCCGAACCGGCGCGGGCGGCTCAGAAAATAATACTTTCCGGTTGTTGCCAAACGGTACACCAGGGAAGTCTTGTCCACATAAACATATCCGTCCTCACGGATTCTTTCGAAACTCTGTATGCCTATCGGATAAAGTCTGCTCATAACGCTTGAACTTGAACGGTTGGGAGGGCAAAGATAAAAAATTATACGGCGCGTGCAAAGCCCCCGGGGGGGTCACCCGTTGTCCTTCTGGCGGATTTCCACGCGGCGTATCTTTCCGCTGATGGTCTTGGGCAGCTCGTCGACGAACTCGATGACGCGCGGATACTTGTAGGGAGCCGTGACGCGCTTCACATGGTCCTGAAGCTCCTTTACCAGCTCGGGGCCCGCCTTCGGCCTGTATTCCTTCGACAGGACGATGGTGGCCTTCACCACCTGCCCCCGGATTTCGTCGGGCACGCCCGTAATGGCACACTCCACCACGGCGGGATGCGTCATCAGCGCGCTTTCCACCTCGAACGGCCCGATGCGGTAGCCCGAGCTTTTGATCACATCGTCGGCGCGCCCCACAAACCAGTAGTAGCCGTCCTCGTCGCGCCAGGCCACATCGCCGGTATAGTACACTCCGTCGTGCCACGTGGCCTTGGTCAGCTCCGGATCGCGGTAGTATTCCTTGAACAGGCCCAGCGGCTTTCCCTTGCCGGTGCGCACCACAATCTGCCCCTGCTCGCCGTCTTCGGCCGGACGCCCGTCGGGCTTGAGCAGGTCGATGTCGTACTGCGGGTTGGGCACGCCCATGCTTCCCGGCTTCGGCTCCATCCACGGGAAGGTGGCGAGCGTGAGCGCGGTTTCGGTCTGCCCGAACCCCTCCATCAGGCGGATGCCCGTAATCTTCTTGAACGTTTCATAAACGGAATAGTTCAGCGCCTCGCCCGCCGTAGTGCAGTACTCCAGCGAAGAGAGGTCGTACTTGCTCAGGTCTTCCCGGATCAGGAAGCGGTAGATGGTGGGAGGGGCGCAGAGCGAAGTGATGCGGTAGTCGTGGATTTTCTGGAGGATGTCGGCCGGAGTGAACTTCTCATGGTCGTACACGAAGATGTTCGCCCCCGCGATCATCTGCCCGTAGAGCTTCCCCCACACGGCCTTTCCCCATCCCGTGTCGGCAATGGTGAGATGGAGGCTGTTCTCGTTCAGGTTGTGCCAGTAGCACCCCGTGGCGATGTGCCCCAGGGGATAGGTGAAGTCGTGCGCCACCATCTTCGGCTCGCCGGTTGTTCCGGAGGTGAAGTACATGAGCGAGATGTCGCCGTTGGCGTTCGCGTGTGCCGGCCGCACGAACGGGGCTGCGCTTTCAATGCCCTTGTGGAAGTCTTCGAACCCTTCCGGACATTCGGGGCCCACGCTCACCAGCTTCTCCACGGTGGGCGATTCGGGCATGGCGTCGGCGATGTGCTTCGTGATGACCGGCTCTCCGGCGGCCACAATGGCCTTGATGCCTGCGGCCTGACACCGGTAAACAATATCTTTCTTGGTGAGCAGATGGGTGGCGGGGATGGTGACCGCCCCGATTTTGTGGAGGGCGATGATGGAGAACCAGAACTCATAGCGGCGCTTCAGGATCAGCATCACGCGGTCGCCCTTTCCGATGCCGATGCGCTGGAAGTAGGACGCCGTCATGTCGGTATACCGCTTCAGGTCGGCGTATGTAAACTGGATATGCTCTCCCTTGTCGTTCGTCCAGAGCAGGGCCTTCTTTTCCGGACGCTCTTCGGCCCATGCGTCCACCACATCATACCCGAAATTGAAGTTTTCGGGCACCTTTATCTTGAAATTTTTGATGAAATCTTCCTGCGAAGTGAAGTGTGTCTGTTCAAGAAATCTCTCTAGCATAATATCCTTTTCCTTATTTTTAGTTACTGCATAATGACGGCCAAGAACTTCACCGTCTTTCCGTCGAGCGCCTTCATGCCGTGAGGCAGGGAAGAGTCGAAATAAAGGCTGTCGCCCTCGTTCAGCACCAGGTCTTTCCCGTTGATGCTCAGAAGCATGCGGCCTTCAATCACCAGGTTGAACTCTTGCCCGCCATGCGTGTTGTAATATATCGGTGTGTCATCGGGCTTGGGCTCCACCGTCACGATAAACGGGTCGGCGATACGGTTGCGGAAACCCGAGGCGAGCGACTGGTACTTGTAGGCTTTGGTCCGCTCCACGGAGATGCCCGTGCCTTTGCGGGTGAGGAAATAGGAGTTCATCTTCGGTTCTTCGCCGAACATCAGCACGTCGAGCGGAATCTCGAACCGGCGGGCGATCTGCTGCAAGGTGCTGACCGCGATGTCATGCTCTCCCGATTCTATCCGGCGGTACTCGTCGGCCGTCATCCGGCATCTGTCCGCCATCTCTTCTATTGTCAGGTCAAGCGCGTCGCGCAGGCCTCCGATGCGTTCGGCAATCTGTCTTATCTGTTCGTCCATAGTGTTATTCTGTTAGTTCCTGCCAAAAATACGAAAGATTCTGATACGGAAAAGCAAAAAAGCAGGAAAAAAGTTTCAGAAAGAACCATTTCGCTTGAAAGAATGAAAGCAATCGCGTAACTTTGCGCGAAAAAAGCAGGAATGATCAAACAAGACTATCTGATACGGATGATCCAGCAGGTGATTTCGGCCATCGTGGAATCGCTTCTGCGCCGCAAGCCCATGCGGAAGCAGGAATGGGAGGAATACGACGGCATGGCACGCCAGATTCTCGGATTCTCTGCCGAGGAGCTCAAGACGATGGACATCAGCGATGTGCTCGGCCGGTATGACGGCGACAAGGACCGCATGGACAAAATCGAACTGGCAGCCATGGTGCTCCTGAAGATAGCGGACGAAACGGAAAGCGACCCGGAGCTGAAGGCCAAGTTCCGCCGGGACGGAACGGAGCTGCTGGAATACGTGCAGCGCAACGGGCATACGTATTCGCTCCAGCGGGAGATGCTGGTCGCGATGCTGAAGGGGCGCTGACGTTTTTTCATGCGCATGCATTCAAAGCATTGCCGCAACCTTCCGTATATTCTCCAGACGCTGCATGAACGACTTGTCCTTTTTCGCGGCACGCATGTTGTACCTCATCTGGAGCCGCATCAACGGTTCGGCATCCACTCCTAAAGCCGCCTCAAACATCATGGCCGTTTTCTCCGTAACAGGCCGGCGCGCGTTGAGTATCTCGTTCAATACCGAATGGCTTATGCCCATCTGCTCCGCAAGTTTCCGCTGGGAAATCCCTCTGCATTCGATTTCCTCTTTCAATATTTCTCCCGGATGCGTGGGGAATGCGGGTTCGAGATTGTTGGCAATCATATTGGGGTCAACCCCTTGAATCGTAATCATAATCAATCATTTATAATGGTTCGACAAATCTGTTATGTTGCATATCGTGGCAACGGTTTCACCGTCCCTGACGTACTCCTCAAATTCGATGCGGTACTGGTCATTCACCCTGACGGAAGACAGCCCGGCCTTATCCCCTTCCAATCTCTCGTAATTCAGGGAGTTATAACGCATAAGTTCCAGAACGCTGGAAGTATCTCGCATCAAATCTATCACCCGGATATATTTCCGTATAATTTGAGGCTGGAAGCGGTGTTTCTTATCCGTTTTGCCCGTACTATACATTACCTGAAGATATTCCTCGTTAAAGATTATTTCCATACTTCCGTTTTATTGTCTGCAATGATACGGACTTTTCCTGATATTCGCAAAAAAAGCGAACGCTTTTACAGAATAAAAACATTTCGGGCCGGCACAAGTATCTGCCTCATTGATACCGACAAGTTCCCTTTCATCCGCCTCCCCTGAGCAAGTCCGCAAAGCCTGTGCGTTCAGGAGGCCGGCACACAGACAGAGGGCTGCAATCAGCCCGGTGCGGAAGCGGTTCTTCATGTTCTCACATCAGATTAAGCCTTACAAATATAGCGGAATTACCGGACAATCCAAAGCAAGTGTCGGGAAAACAAGGGTTCAGGAAAACAGCCCGCCAAGAAAATCCCCTGCTCCGGAAGCCACGCTTATGCCCAGCCTCACCAGCCAGCAGATAACCGCGCAGCAGGCCGCGATGAGAAGTGCCATCCGGAACGCGTTCCGGTTCACCCTCCCGATGATTTCCCTGTCACCCTCCACGAAACCGACAATCAGTCTGAAGTTCTGCAGGTAGCCGCGGTTGAACACATCGATGACGTTGCCTATCCAGAACGGAACCAGCCCCAACGCCACATCGCGCAGGGTGTTGAATATCACCGCAAGCGTCAACGGGAGGGAGCGCACCTGGAATATGCTTACATAAAGGAACGGAACGGCAAGCACGGACGAGAGGAAATCGCCCGCTCCAGGCAGAAGACCGATTATGGGGTCGAGGAAATACCTGTCCATCCACCGGGCTATAATCCTGATTGAGCGGTAGGCAAGCGACCGCTCGATGCGGAGGCGACGCTCCGGCCGGATTCCGCAGTTCTGTGGCTTTTCCATGAAAATGCCCTCGCCTCTACTCCAGATACAGGTAGTCGTAGTGCACCAGCGGCTTCTGGCCGTGCTTCCCCAGCATCCGGCGCGCCTCGTCCGAGTCCACGCTTACGCGCCCCACGCCGATCAGCCCGCCGTCTTCGCCGGTTATCCGCACGATGTCGTCTTTCTCGAACTCGCCCTTCACCTCGGCCACGCCCACGGGGAGGATGCTCACGGCCCTGTCGCCCCTCACGGCGTCTGCCGCCTTCCGGTTCAGCCTCAGCTCGCCCTTGGCGAACCCCTCGCTGTGCGCAATCCACTTCTTCACGCTCGACACTCCCCCGTCTGAAGGCACGAAGCGCGTGCACACCGTGGTTTCGGGCCGCAGCATCAGGTCGGTCAGGATGTTGTCCCGCTTTCCGTTGGCGATGATCACGGCGATGCCCTCGTCGGCCACCTTGCGCGCGATGGCGGTTTTGGTGAGCATCCCTCCGCGCCCGAAGCCCGACTTCTCGGTGCGGATGCAGCCCGACAGGTCCTTTCCGTGCTCCACCGTGCGTATCACCTCCGCCCCCGGCTCGGAGGGAGAGCCGCTATAGATGCCGTCGACGTTGCTCAGGATGACGAGCGCCTGCACGCCGAGCATCGAGGCCACCAGTCCCGAAAGCTCGTCGTTGTCGGTAAACATAAGCTCGGTCACGGACACGGTGTCGTTTTCGTTGACGATCGGGATGACCCCGTTCTCCAGCATCACGCGCATACAGCTGCGCTGGTTCAGGTAGTGGCGGCGCGTGGCGAAGCTCTCCTTCGCGGTCAGTACCTGCCCCACGGCGATGCCGTGCTCGCGGAACAGCTCGTAGTAGCGGTTTATCAGCTTGGCCTGCCCCACGGCCGAGAAGAGCTGGCGCTGTTCCACACTGTCCAGCTTGCGCGCCGGCTTCAGTTCGCTCCGTCCCGAGGCCACGGCTCCCGAAGACACCAGCACGACTTCCACTCCGTTTTTGTGAAGCTCGGCCACCTGGTCGACCAGGGCCGACATGCGCGTCACGTCCAGCGTGCCGTCCTTGCGCGTCAGCACGTTGCTTCCTATCTTCACGGCTATGCGGTTGAATTGATACTCCATCGTTTGTCAGTTTTTCGGTTATATGCCTGCAAATATACGGTTTATGGGGGAGATATGGCATTGCTGCCCACCTTTTTACATTCATTGACTTTAGCAGCGAATGCCTGCCACAAGCGCGACTGCACCCCTTGTAATTCCTCCGGCGATTTGGACGGAGCCTGCGGAAGCGGCTGGCAAAACATCTTATTCACCACTCTATCTCTGAACAGATTCATGTCTGTAAAGTTACGGCAAATGTTCTGAACGATGTCCAGATAGTTGTCTTCTCCGTTTCCGGACCGGTAATAAAACGGCTTGATGCTTGCGCAATTTCTGTGCTCAAACAGACGGTTGAGCAGAGTCCGGTCAGAATTTCCGCACGAATGACCCATGACGTATACCTGATATGGGGCTGATTCAATGAAATCCAGCATCTTCCGGTAATTGTCCGTTTCCAAATAGCGGATTGACTTCATGTTGCGCAAAAGCTCGTTGTCGTTCCGCTTGAGCAACTTCGGATATTCATCATCCAGCTCGTCCCCATACCCAAAAATCATATGCCGGGGTTCGGAGAGTTCTCCATGTATATGGATGGTTCCACCGTCCTCCACCTTCCGCAGATACATGTCGGCAGTCTGCGTATAGTTGAAGTTCAGCCCTAAAATCCGTTCGGGAAAATGTCCATGAAATCCCTTCAAACGGGATTCGACGGATATGTCCGAATCCTTTATCGGCTCTGCTATAAGTTTCCGGATGTCGGGAAGCAGAATCCCCTCCGAAACGAGCTGCTCTTGCACAACTTCCAGATACATTGCCAGCAGACACTGAAGATATGCCAGCTCCCCATTCAATGCAGCAGGCGAATCATACGGATGATATTTCAGCGATGTAAACGAGCACAGCAGGCTGTAAAACTCGTTTTCTATATCTACCCAGCCTCTCGTTTCGTAAGACTGCTTTATTTTCTCCATGAAAGGGGTAAACTTCATTTCGAAAGTAAAAGGGCTACTTCTCAGATAATCGAAGAATTCTTTGTCTGTGGGTGGGTTTATCACAGACATTCTGCCCCAGAAATGTACAAGCCACGTTTCGTCCCCTTTCAAAATGAAACTGCACAGCTTGTCTTTTACAACATTTCTATTACAGGTTACAAGTTCTTGGCGCAAAAAGTTCCGGTATGATTGGATAAAATCTCTGTAGCTCGTCGGAAGCCCGTGCGCCAGATCAAATCCGTTTCCGATAAGAATGATTCTGTTCATCGTCCGAATGCGTTATTTTTCCACTCCCTCTTTTACAGTCTGCTCGAACTCAGCCTTTGTACACGGCCTTCTGAAAATCCAGTACGAGGTTGTTGAACTTCCTCCCATACCATTGTAAGAACCGCCACTGGTGGTCGCTCCGTTCAGATAAAACTCCCAGCCCAGAGAAATGAAATACATGAAGGCTGCGGCAGGAGTCTTGAACGTGATCCTTTTTCCCTCCGCATTTTTCAACTTGTCTACCGACTTGCCGTTGTCTACCTTGACCTTTATGTTTTCCTTGTCAAACTCCTTGTCAAACGTGACAATGCTGTAGATGTAGTGTTTTTCCGCCTGCACAGATGCCTGGGCAGACACGAGCAGGGGCAGAAACAGCAGGAATGTAAGGGATGCAATCTTTTTCATAAAGTCATTTGTTTTCCGGCTAAAAATATAGTTTTATTCCCAGACAAAAAAATTTCGGGGTAAAAAAGTCCACAAAAAAAGTCCACACAGCCAAAGGCTGCATCACCCCGGGGCGAGAGCCGGCTTTTCCGCCCTGCCCCGGCCTCCCTCCTCACTTCTCCTGCCCTTTCGGAAGCTCCGAACGGATATTTTCAGTAAATTTGCACGCAAAAACAAGAAAAACGACAATCCGATATGGTCAAGGCAATCTTCTTCGACATAGACGGCACGCTGGTTTCATTCCGCACGCACGCCGTCCCCCAGTCCGCCCGCGACGCCCTGAAAGAACTGCGCGCCCGGGGAGTGAAAACGTTCATCGCCACCGGACGCTCGAAGCAGCTGATGATGGAAGCGGCGGGCGACCTGGAGTTCGACGGCTACATCACGCTCAACGGGGTACACTGCTTCACCGCCGGCAACCGCGACATCTACAGGAGCCGGATTCCGGAAGACGACGTGGAGCGTCTGATAGCCTACTCGCACAGCCATCCCGAAACTCCCTTCGTGTTTGTACACGACGACACATGGTTCATCACCCGTGTGGACGAAACGGTAAGGGAGGTGGCAGCGCTCATCGAAATCGACATCCCGCCCGTGCGCCCGGCCGAATACGCCAGGGGCAAGGAAATCATGCAGATCATGGGATACTTCCCCGAAAAAGACGACGGGGAAATGTTCTCGCGCACGCTGAAGCACTGCACGCCCATGCGCTGGTATCCGCTCTTTGCCGACATCATCGCCGCCGGAAACAGCAAGAGCCACGGCATAGACAAGGTGCTGGAATACTACGGAATCAGCCTGGAAGACACGATGGCCTTCGGCGACGGGGGAAACGACATACCCATGCTTTCGCACGTGAACATAGGCGTGGCCATGGGCAATGCCTCCGAGAAGGTGCAGGCCGCGGCCGACTATGTAACCTCGTCCGTTGACGAGGACGGCATCGCCAATGCCCTGCGCCGCTTCGGCCTCATCGGAGGCTGAGGCCTGCGGCCCTTCAGCGGAGCGTCAGGCGGGCAAGATAGTCGTAGTGCTCTCCGCTCTGAACCTTTTCGGCTCTGAAGCCGTATTGCGAGGCGTAGAGCGAAAGCGTGCCGAAATCGATGTAAAGCCAGTCGAAAGGATCTCCCTTCACGTTCTTGTACTGCATCCGGAAGTCCACCTGCCCGTAATAGTCCGCGGCGAGGTCGACCGCAAAGCTCCCGTCCCCGTCCTCAAAAAGATAGCGGAGGTCGCTCGAGTCCATCAGCACGCATCCTCCGGGAGCCAGGAGCTGCTTCATGCGCCTGAAGAACGCCCCGATGTTTTCAAGCCTCCCGATGATGCCCGAACCGTTCATCAGCATCAGCACCGTGTCGAACTGTCCGGCAAGGCGGGGGTCGAACAGGTTCACGAGCCGCGCGTCCAGTCCGCGCGCGCGCATCACCTCCACCGCCAGGGGGGAGATGTCTGCCGGCAGGGCGTCTTTTCCCATCTCCTTCAGGGCGAGCGTATGGCATCCGCTTCCGGCTCCCACATCAAGGATAAGGCCGCCGGCAAGCTGGAGGGCCTTCTGTTCGAGCGCAGGCATTTCCGGATAGGTGCGGAAAAGCCCGGCCACGGGAATCTCGTCTTCGTCGAACTGCGACGAGAACACCCTGAGCCTCCCGGCTTTCCCCGTGCTGTAATAGTCGCGGATGGCGGCTCCCATCGGGTCTTTTTCGGGAGCCAGGCAAGTTGTATCTGTCGTCATCGTCTGCGGGTTATTTCAGGTGAAGTTTTATCGGCTTGAGCGGGTTCCCTTCCTTGTCCACGGGATAGAGGGCTTGTTCCGCCTCCAGTTCGGCGGCCATGGCATCCACCATCTCCGCCAGGCGCTCCACATCGGCGGTGGCAAGGTTATGCACCTCAAACGGGTCTTTCTTCAGGTTATACAGCTCGCACACGGGGCGGTCGGGCATCAGGGGATTGTAGTAGTAGATCAGCTTCCAGTCCCCGTCGCGGTAGGTGGTGAAATAGCTTCCCCGGTGCTCGTGGGGGAAGTGCATCAGGAACTTCTCCTGACGGCTCCCGTTCTTCTTTCCCTCCAGCTGCACAGACAGGTCTGTCCCGTCGAGCACATAGCCTTCGGGGGCTTTCACTCCCGCAAGGGCAAGCAGGGTGGGATAAATGTCCATCACGGTTCCCATCTGCGTCTGTATGCTTCCGGCAGGTATCGGAAGCTCTTTCTGGAAGGGGTTTCTCCCGTCGGGCTTCGCCCAGCAGGCGATGAAGGGGACGCGCACGCCTCCTTCGTATTCGCTTCCCTTCTTCCCTCGCAGGGGAGCCGACGAGGTGTATCCCTTCTCGTCGCCCAGGGGAGCGTCCGAACCGTTGTCGCCGAGGAAGATGACCAGCGTATTCTCCGCCTCTCCTATTTCTTCCAGGTGGTCCATCATGTCGCCCAGCGACTTGTCCATTCCCTCGATCAGGGCGGCAAAAGCTCTTGCCGCGGGCGATTTGCCGGGGTCCGTATAGTTTCCGATAAACCGCTTGTCGACTTCAAAGGGCGCATGGACGGCATAGTGGCCCATATAGAGGAAGAAGGGCTTTCCCGCTCCGACCGCCTTGTCGATCTGCTCGTTCGCCTCGAAGGTCAGGGCGTCGCTCAGGAAGGTGGCGGTTCCGTGATACTTCTCCAGTCCGGGCACGGCACGCGCCTTGTTTCCGCTGATGTTTCCGTATCCCGCCTCGCCGTAATAGCTCCCGGGCTGGCCGATGGAGGACCCTGCGATGCTCACGTCAAAGCCGAGATTCCCGGGGTTCTCTCCCTCGCTCCCGATGGGCCCGAAGTGTGCCTTCCCCACCTGTATCGTCCGGTATCCGGCCTTCCGGAGCATCTTGGGCAGGGTGGGCGTCTGGCTTGATATTCCCTGCCAGTTCCACTCGGGAGGCCCGAAGGGGGTGCGGTTGTTGTCTTCCGAGTTTATCCAGTTGGTGGTGCGGTGCCGGGCCGCGTTCTGCCCCGTCATGATAGACGCGCGCGAGGGCGAGCTTACGCTCTGCGCATAGAAGGTGGAGAAGCGGATGCCCTGCCTTGCCATCCGCTCCATATTGGGAGTCCGGTACCAGTCGTTCAGGGGATAGCGCCTGGCGTTCCCGTCCCCGTCGGTCAGAAAGGGGAGCGATGTGTCCATCAGCCCCATGTCGTCCACTAGAAACAAAACGATGTTCGGGCGTTCCTGCGCAAAAGCGAACTGTCCCGCACACAACGAAAGGAATAAACACGCATTTCTTTTCATATCATACAGACTTTTTTCATGAATGGTCGTTACTGCTTTTAACTTTCCACAAATATACTGTTTTTTTGCACAAGCTTCCCTCACTCATCAAAAACAAATGCTTATTTTTGTGGCCGGGGAATCTCCATTCAATTAAAATCACATTTTGAAAGACATGAAAATCTCAAAGCAACCAATCATTATCTGCTGGCTCGTGATGCTATGGGCGATGCCGGCATCAGGCATCTCAGGAAACGTTTATCCTTTCGAGGGACTGGACACGCTCGGCAACCGCCTCCAGAAGGTCTATTCGCCCGGAGTGCGGGCCAGCTGGCTGGGCGAGTCGTCTTATTTCTGGTACGAAAACCGCGAACGCAAGGGAACCGCATTCTATCTCGTAGACGCCGCAAGCGGAAAGAAGCGGCAGGCAGACACGCGCGAAGGGCTGGCCGCATACCTGGAAGACCGCCCCGAACTGGCCGCGCTCCTCAAGGGGCAGGCGCCCCAAGCCCGGCAGCAGGGCGCGCCCGCGGAAGAAGGCGTTTCGCCCGACGGGAAATGGAAAGCGTTCATCCGGAACAGCAACGTATACCTGGCTTCGCTCACCGACAAGGATGCGGCTCCGGTGATCCTGAGCAACGACGGAGCGCCGGGATTTGCCTACGGCCAGCTCCGCTGGTCGCCCGACTCGAAGAAGCTGGCCGCAATGAAGGTGCGCGAGGTGAAGGAAAGGCAGATACCGCTGCTCGAGTCGGCGCCCGAATCGCAGCTCCAGCCCAAGCTCCGGTGGATCAACTATGCAAAGCCGGGCGACGTGCTTCCCGTGAGCCTCCCCGCCCTCTTCGACGTGGAGAACATGAAGCAGATTCCGCTGGACACAAGGCCCTACGAACACCAGTTCGCCCTCTTCTTCACCGGCTGGAGAGCCGACAGCAGGAGCTACACCTTCGAGTTCAACCAGCGCGGGCACCAGCGCTACATCGTGGGCGAGGTGCGCGCCGACAACGGGGAGATACGCAGGCTGGTAGACGAAAAGTCGGAAACTTTCATCGACTATACCCGCAACTTCCGCCATGACATAGCCGACGGGAAGGAAATCATCTGGCTCTCGGAGCGCGACGGGTGGAAGCACCTGTATCTCATCGACGGAACGGACGGAAGCGTGAAGGCGTGCATGACCCCGGGCGAATGGGTGGTGCGCAGGGTGGTGCACGTAGACGAGGACGCACGCCAGGTGTTCTTCATGGCATCGGGCATGAACAGGAAAGAAGACCCCTACAACATGCACCTCTGCAGGGTGGGCTTTGACGGGACGGGGCTGGCCGACCTGACGCCCGAAAACGCCAACCACACGGTTTCGTTCTCGGCCGACAGAAGCCGGTTTGTCGACGTGTATTCCCGTCCCGACATGCCTCCCGTCAGCGTCCTGCGCGACGGGCAGACCGGAAAGGTAGTCGCCGAACTCGAAAGATGCGACGTTTCCGAACTCCTGGCCGGGGGATGGGTGATGCCCGAAGTGTTCCACGCAAAGGGAAGGGACGGAAAGACCGACATCTGGGGAACCATCTTCCGCCCCGCCAACTTCGACCCGAACAAGAAATACCCGGTTGTGGAGGACATCTATGCAGGCCCGCACGACTCGTTCGTCAACAAGAACTTCTCGGCCTTCGAATATTACATCACCCCGCTCGTGGAGCTGGGATTCATCGTTGTGAAGATTGACGGGATGGGAACCAACAACCGCTCGAAGGCGTTCCACGACGTGTGCTGGAAGAACCTGAGGGACAGCGGATATCCCGACCGCATCCGCTGGATCAAGGCCGCCGCAAGAAAATACCCCTACATGGACACCTCGCGCGTGGGAGTGTACGGATGGTCGGCCGGAGGGCAGAGCGCGCTGGGAGCCCTCCTGTTCTTCAACGATTTCTACAAGGCCGCCGTGTCCTTCTGCGGATGCCACGACAACCGGATGGACAAGATCTGGTGGAACGAGCAATGGATGGGATATCCAGTGGACGAATCATACAGCCGCTCTTCAAATGTCGACAACGCCCATCTCCTGAAGGGCGACCTGCTCATCATCAACGGAGAGCTGGACGACAACGTAGACCCGGCATCCTCCCTGCAGGTGGTCAAGGCGCTGATGAAGGCCGGCAAGATGTTCGAGCAGCTCTACCTCCCGGGAAGAACCCACAGCCTGGGGCAGAAGTTCGAGGTGTACCGGATGTATGACTTCTTCGTAAGAAAGCTGAGAGACTGACCGCCCAAGTGCGCAGGCTTCGCCCGTGAAACCGGACGGAGCCTGCGCCCGTTTCACGGGATGCAGAGGCGCGCGCATCTCCGCCCGGACAAGCCTCCGCAAAAAAATCCATAAAAAAAAGCGCGAAACTGCATATTATTTCAATATAATCCGTATATTTGCGGCGTTTAAAGAATAATTATGCAATGAAGAACAAGAACAGCAGACTTGATTCAATCAAAATGATCATCTCAAGCAAGGAAGTGGGCAGCCAGGAAGAGCTTCTGAACGAACTTGCAAAGGAAGGTTTCCAGCTCACGCAGGCTACCCTCTCGCGCGACCTGAAACAGCTGAAAGTGGCCAAGGCCGCCAGCATGAACGGGAACTACGTGTATGTCTTGCCCAACAACACGATGTACAAACGCATGACCGACCCCCAGCGCGCAAGCGAGATGCTCCGCCACAACGGCTTCGTGTCTGTCGAGTTCTCCGGAAACATCGCCGTGATAAAGACACGCCCCGGGTATGCAAGCAGCCTGGCCTACGACATAGACATGCACAATTTCTATGAAATAATCGGGACCATCGCAGGCGATGACACCATCATGCTGGTTATCCGCGAAAACATCTCGCGCACGGACGTGCTTGACGCCCTGTCAACCATCATACCGAATATAAACCATATATAATAATCATAGAAGAACAAGAATGGAACCGAATAAACAAATTGATGTAATGGTAGCCGACGCCTCGCACGAGGCATACGTTGACACGATTCTGGAAACAATCAGAGAAGCAGCCAAGGTGCGCGGCACGGGTATCGCCGAACGCACGCACGAATACGTGGCTACCAAGATGAAGGAAGGAAAAGCGATCATCGCCCTCTGCGGGGATGATTTTGCCGGATTCACTTACATCGAATCATGGGGAAACAAGCAGTATGTGGCCACATCGGGACTGATCGTGCACCCGAAGTACCGCGGGCTCGGACTGGCCAAGCGCATCAAGCACGCTTCGTTCACGCTGGCGCGGCTCCGGTGGCCGAAAGCCAAAATCTTCAGCCTCACCTCGGGCGCGGCCGTCATGAAAATGAACACCGAACTGGGCTATGTGCCGGTGACCTTCAACGAGCTGACCGACGACGACGCATTCTGGAAAGGATGCGAGGGCTGCATCAACCATGACATCCTCATGGCTAAAAAGCGCAAGTTCTGCATCTGCACGGCCATGCTCTACGACCCGGCCCTGCACACGGACGACAAGCACAACAATTTTTAAGACTAAACCCGAAAAACATATCAATCATGGAAGAAAAGAAGAAAGTGGTCGTTGCTTTCAGCGGCGGACTGGATACATCGTTCACCGTCATGTATCTGGCAAAAGAAAAAGGATATGAAGTGTATGCCGCCTGTGCCAACACCGGCGGATTCAGCGCCGAACAGCTCAAGAAGAACGAAGAAAACGCCTACAAACTGGGGGCCGTGAAATATGTAACGCTCGACGTGACTCAGGAATACTACGAGAAGAGCCTGAAATACATGATCTTCGGAAATGTGCTGCGCAACGGAACCTATCCCATATCGGTCAGCTCCGAACGCATCTTCCAGGCTCTGGCCATCGCACGCTATGCCAACGAAATCGGCGCACACGCCATCGCCCACGGCTCGACGGGAGCCGGAAACGACCAGGTGCGCTTCGACATGACTTTCCTTGTCATGGCGCCGGGAGTGGAAATCATCACGCTCACACGCGACATGGCGCTCAGCCGCGACTATGAAATCAACTACCTGAAGGAACACGGCTTTGAGGCGGACTTCACCAAGCTGAAATATTCATACAACGTGGGCATCTGGGGAACATCCATCTGCGGAGGCGAAATCCTCGACTCGGCACAAGGACTTCCGGAAAGCGCCTACCTGAAGCAGGTCACCAAGGACGGAAGCGAACAGGTGAAGCTGGAATTCAAGAAAGGCGAGCTGTATGCCGTAAACGGAGAAGTGTTCGACGACAAGATCAAGGCTATCCAGAAGGTGGAAGAAATCGCAGCACCCTATGGAATCGGACGTGACATGCACGTGGGCGACACCATCATCGGCATCAAGGGACGTGTGGGCTTTGAAGCCGCCGCTCCGATGCTGATTATCGGCGCACACCGCTTCCTCGAGAAGTACACGCTGAGCAAATGGCAGCAGTACTGGAAGGACCAGGTGGCGAACTGGTACGGAATGTTCCTCCACGAAAGCCAGTACCTGGAGCCGGTGATGCGTGACATCGAAGCCATGCTGACCGAATCGCAACGCAACGTGAACGGAACGGCCATCCTTGAACTCCGCCCGTATTGCTTCTCTACCGTGGGTGTGGAATCGGAAGATGATTTGGTAAAGAACAAGTTCGGCGAATACGGCGAAATGCAGAAAGGCTGGACGGCCGAGGATGCGAAAGGCTTCATCAAGGTGCTCTCCACCCCGCTCCGCGCTTATTATGCCAACCATAAGGACGAACTTATCTAAGACACGGTCGGACTATGATAAAAGCGGGCATTATAGGAGGCGCAGGATATACGGCAGGCGAACTTATCCGCCTGCTGCTGAACCATCCTGACGCAGAAATCAAATTCATAAACAGCTCGAGCAACGCGGGAAACAAGATTACGGACGTGCATGAAGGGCTGTACGGCGAAACGGATCTGGTGTTCACGGACGAGCTTCCGCTGGACGAAGTGGATGTAGTGTTTTTCTGCACGGCGCATGGCGACACGAAGAAGTTCATGGATTGCCACAACGTGCCGGAAAATCTTAAAATCATCGACCTTTCGATGGATTACCGTATCGCAAGTCCCGAACACGACTTCGTGTACGGACTTCCGGAGCTGAACCGCCGGACCATCTGCCAGAGCAGGCACGTGGCCAATCCGGGTTGCTTTGCCACCTGCATCCAGCTGGGCCTGCTCCCATTGGCAAAGCACCTGCTGCTGAACGGTGACATCATGGTAAACGCCATCACGGGAAGTACGGGAGCGGGAGTAAAGCCGGGACCGACCAGCCATTTCAGCTGGCGCAACAACAATATCAGCATCTACAAGCCGTTCGTGCACCAGCATGTGCCCGAAATCAGGCAATCGCTCAAACAGCTTCAGAACAGCTTCGACTCTGAAATCGACTTCATCCCCTACCGGGGCGACTTTGCCCGGGGCATCTTCGCCACCATCGTGGTCCGGACCAAGGTGGAGCTGGAAGAGATCGTGAAGATGTACGAAGCGTATTATGCCGAAGATTCTTTCACGCACATCGTAGAAAAGAACATCGACCTGAAACAGGTGGTGAACACCAACAAGTGCCTCATCCATCTGGAAAAGCACGGCGACAAGCTGCTGATAGTGTCCTGCATCGACAACCTGCTGAAAGGAGCAAGCGGACAGGCTGTCCACAACATGAATCTGATGTTTAACCTGGAAGAAACGACCGGGCTCATGCTCAAGCCTTCGGCCTTTTAAATATAAAAAGAGATGAAACTTTTTGACGTATATCCCCTTTTCGACATCAACATTGTCAGGGGAAAGGGCTGCCACGTATGGGACGACAAAGGACAGAAATATCTGGACCTTTACGGAGGACATGCGGTTATTTCAATCGGACACACGCATCCGCATTACGTGGAAGCCATCAGCAAGCAGGTGGCCGCACTGGGATTTTATTCAAACTCGGTAATCAACAAGCTCCAGCAGGAAGTTGCCGACCGTCTGGGAGCAATGTGCGGATATGACGCTTACCAGCTGTTCCTCATCAACTCGGGCGCGGAAGCCAACGAAAACGCGCTGAAGCTGGCATCGTTCCATAACGGAAGGACACGTGTGGTTTCATTCGCCAAAGCGTTCCACGGACGGACCTCGCTGGCGGTGGAGGTGACAAACAACCCGAAAATCATCGCCCCGGTCAACGACAACGGGCATGTGGTCTATCTCCCGCTGAACGATACGGAGGCCATGAAGGCGGAACTCGCCAAAGGTGATGTCTGTGCGGTCATCATCGAAGGGATTCAGGGCGTGGGAGGAATCCAGATGCCGACAACCGAATTCATGCAGGCCATCCGCACCGAATGCGACAAATACGGTACGGTGTTCATCGTCGACGAAATCCAGTCGGGCTACGGACGGAGCGGAAAATTCTTCGCCCACCAGTACCACGGCATACGCCCGGACATGATTACCATGGCAAAGGGCATCGGCAACGGATTCCCCATGGGAGGCGTGCTGATAAGCCCGAAATTCAAGCCCGTCTACGGACAGCTGGGCACGACATTCGGAGGAAACCATCTTGCATGTGCGGCCGCAATAGCCGTGCTCGACGTGATGAAAGAAGAACGCCTCGTGGAGAATGCGGCAAAAGTGGGAGCGCACTTGCTCGAAGAGCTTAAAAACTTCAAGGGCATCAAGGAGGTCCGCGGCAAAGGACTTATGATCGGGCTGGAATTTGAAGAGCCCGTGAAGGAACTCCGCAGCAAACTGCTGTTCGAGCAGAAGGTGTTTACGGGCGTAAGCGGAACAAGCGTCATCCGCCTGCTTCCTCCTCTCTGCCTCAGCATGGACGAAGCCGATGACTTCTTGAACAGACTGCACCGCATCCTGAAATAAATCAGCCGCTTCCTCACGGAAGCAGAACAGCCATACTTTACGTGAGGCCCACTCACAGGAGAGGCCACAGAACGGCGCGGAGATTCATGCATTTCCCGTGCGTTTTGTGGCCTTTCCATTTACTTTGCGGTTCATATCCCTTTATAATATCACCTATGGAAAACGCTGGCAACATGTTGAATACAAGATAAATAGCCTTTAAAAGGATTTATATTTTCATTTTATCAGAAAGTGTGTGCCGAACAAACTCTTAAATTTGTGAAAAACCTCAAACACACACTATATCATGAAACAAACATTAGCTATCATCATGACTCTATTCGGTCTTTTAGGCTTCAAGGCTACGGCTCATGCCCTGACGGTCAAGCAAGTGGCACCCCAATTCTGGTGGGCCGGAATGAAAAACCCCGAACTCCAGATTCTGCTCTACGGAAACGGTATCGCATCATCCGATGTAACCTTGTCGGGCAAGGACATCAGCATCAAAGAAATCGTCCGGCAGGACAACCCCAACTATCTTCTGCTCTACCTCGACTTGTCGGAAGCCGGACCCCAGCATTTCGACATAACCCTCAGGCAGGGCAAGAAGTCAACCGTCATCCCCTACGAACTGAAAGAGCGCACCCGCAAGGGGAGCGACATCCAGGGATTCACATCGAGCGATGTGCTTTATCTGATTATGCCCGACCGCTTTGCCAACGGAAATCCGGAAAACGACGTGGTGGAGGGCATGCTGGAAAACAAGATAAACCGCGAAGACCTGTTTGCACGCCACGGAGGTGACCTGAAAGGCGTAGAAGACCATCTGGACTATATCAGCGACCTGGGAGCAACCGCCATCTGGCTGAACCCCATACAGGAGAACGACATGGAAAGCGGCTCATACCACGGATACGCAATAACCGACTACTATCAGATTGACCGGCGCTTCGGAACAAATGCAGACTTCAAGCAGCTGGTGGACAAGGCGCACCAGAAGGACCTGAAGGTAGTGATGGACATGATATTCAACCATTGCGGAAGCGAGAACTATCTCTTCAAGGACAAGCCCTCGAAAGACTGGTTCAACTTCAAGTCGGAATACGTGCAGACTTCCTTCAAAACGGCCAGCGTGATGGACATCCATGCAAGCAGCTACGAAAAGAAGATAGCCACCGACGGATGGTTCACTCAGGTGATGCCCGACTTCAACCAGCGCAACCGGCATGTGGCGCGCTATCTCATCCAGTCGAGCATCTGGTGGATAGAGTATGCCGGAATCAACGGCATACGCCAGGACACGCACCCGTATGCCGACTACGACTTCATGTCGGAATGGTGCAAGGAAGTGCTTGAAGAATATCCTAACTTCAACATTGTGGGAGAAACATGGCTCAACAGCAATGTGCTCGTGTCCTACTGGCAAAAGGACAGCAGGCTGGCCGCTCCCAAAAACTCCAACCTGCCTACGGTGATGGACTTCCCCCTGACAGACCTGATGGCCAAGGCTTTCGACGAAGAAACCACCGACTGGGCGAACGGCCTGTACCGCCTCTACGATTATCACACGCAGGACCTCGTATATGCCAATCCGATGAACCTGCTGATTTTCCTGGACAACCACGACACATCACGCTTCGGACGGACGGAAGAGCTCGCCCAAAACCTGACACGCTACAAGCAGGCCATGACATTCCTGCTCACTACCCGAGGCATCCCGCAAATCTATTACGGAACAGAAATCCTGATGGACGGCGACAAGGCAAACGGTGACGGATGCCTGAGAAAAGACTTCCCCGGAGGATGGCAGGGCGACAAGACCGACTGCTTCAAGGCCGAGGGCCGCACTTCCTTGCAGAACGAGGCTTATGACTTCACCAGAAAGCTCCTGCAATGGAGAAAGAACAACGAAGCGATAGGAAAGGGAAGCATGAAGCACTTCTCCATCGCCCACGGAACGTATGTCTACCAGAGGGAATACAAAGGCAAGTCGGTGGTAGTCATCATGAACGGAACAGACGAAAGACAGGTACTCGACTTAACGCCATATAAAGAGATACTCCCCCAGACCAGCGCTACGGATTTCCTGAGCGGACAAACCATCAAGCTGGAAGAAAAACTGGAACTCGACAAACGGGCAACGCTTCTCTTGTGCTTCTGAACACGGGAAGAAGGAAAAAACACCCCGACACGCAAACCTCTTCACTGGAGTGATACGACCGTATCACCCCAGTGAAGACATCGTATCATTGCAGTGAAGCGATCTCCTCACTCAAGTGAAGAGATAAACATAACGGGACATCACCGTGCCCCAGCCTCATTTCCCCCAACCGGCTTCAAACAGCTCCCAAAGCCGGCGACAAATTATCACCCGAACACCTGCTATTTCTCGATAAAAATCTTATCTTTGCAATATACAAACAAACGGAACATGAAAATAGCAATTATCGGAGCCGGTAACATGGGCGGAGCCATTGCACGCGGACTGGCCAAAGGGCATTATATCAAAGCAGACGAAATCGCCGTATCGAATCCGAGCAACGGCAAGCTGGAGATGCTGAAAGCGGATTTTCCCGGCATCAACACAACCAACAGCAACAAAGAGGCGGCATCTGATGCCGACATCGTTATAGCGGCGGTAAAGCCGTGGAAGATGGAAGAGGTGCTGAAACCGCTCCGTCTGCGCCAGCCTCAGATCCTGGTGTCCGTAGCGGCCGGACTTACGTTCGAGAATCTGGCGCACTACGTGGATCCCGAGATGCCCCTATTCCGGGTCATCCCCAACACTGCCATATCCCTGGGCGAAAGCATGACGCTCGTTGCAGCGCGAAACGCCTCGGAAGAGCAGAAAGACCTGCTGATGAAACTCTTCAACGAAATGGGAATGGCCATCCTCATCGAAGAAAAACAGTTTGCCGCAGCCACCTCGCTCACCTCATGCGGCATCGCCTACGTGCTGAAATACATACAGGCGGCCATGCAGGCGGGCGTGGAAATGGGAATAAAGCCGCAAGACGCCATGAAGATGGTGGCTCAGACCGTGGAAGGCGCGGCCCAGCTGCTTCTGCAGAACGAAAGCACACACCCGGCACTGGAAATAGAAAAGGTGACCACTCCGGGAGGCATCACCATCAAGGGAATCAACGAACTGGAACATTCCGGATTCACTTCATCCGTCATCAAAGCATTGAAAGCCAGCATATAACCTAAAAAAACGAAAGCCATGAAACGCAACATTCTCATCACGATGGGAATCCTGATTCTGACAGGTTTCGCCGTGCAGGGTTTCGTAGGAGCCATCGGAGGCCTCTTCCTCACCACGCTCGTGGGCATCGTATACGGAACGGCTAAGAAAGACAAGAAGCTGGTGAAATGGTCTGCATCGGCACTTCTGATCACCATCTTCTGCACCATGATCTGCTACTTCTGTATCATGGCGCTCAATGGAGGACACCCGGCCAAGGGCATGTGAAGCATCTACTTCACGAAGCCCTTTTTAGCCCATTTCAAACTGTTCCAACGCTTGACGAAGATAAATGCCCGGATGTTTTCGTCAAGCAGGAATGCGCACCACATGCCTACCAGTCCCCAGCCGAGACAGATGCCGAAGAAATAGCTGAGCCCGACCGATACGGTCCATTGCACAACCAGCCCTACGTAGAACGGATAATTCACATCTCCTGCAGAACGGAGGGCATTGGTGGCGTAAATGTTCACGGCACGGCCGATTTCAACGATCACGTCAACCACAAGAACAGTCACGCCCAGACGGATAATCTCTTCATTGTCAGTCAGCCAGTCGAAGATGGCATGGCCGGAGATTGCCCAGACGCACGACAATGCCAACGACACGAGAATTGAAAGCCGCATCACGTACTTGCCGAGAAGATAGGCCGCATGAATCTTCTTCCGCCCCACCAGGTGCCCGATACAGATCGCTCCGCCTTGCGCCATGGCTATGGCGAACAAATAAACGAACATCGTCGTATTCACGGTATAGGTGCGTGTAGCCAGGGCATCGTTTCCCAGTATGTTGATAAGGTAAGTGATGACAACCTGCGAAAAGCTATAAGACATATTCTCTCCGGCAGAAGGCAGACCGACTTTCAGCAGGTTCTTCAGCTCAACCCAGGGGAAAGGACGGAAATAGGCCCGCGGAAAACGTGGGATGTGCTTGCGGAACAGGATAACGAACAGCACAACCATGCTCACGCCGCGGGAAAATGCCGTTGAAATGGCCGCGCCCTCAGCACCCAGTTCGGGCATGCCGAACTTTCCGAATATCAGCATGTAGTTGCCGATGATGTTCATCACGTTTACCAGCACCGTCACAAGCATCGGATAAACGGCCTTGTTTGCGCTCCGCAACGAAGCCGAAACGGTCAGCGAAAGGGCCTGAAAGAAAGCAAACGCTCCTACAATCTCCATGTATCCGACTCCGTATTTCAGCAATTCCGGACGCAAGCCCATCCATCCCAAAAGCGTTGGAGCGCCAAAATACAGAATCGCACTGATAACAAGCCCTACAGCCAGGTTCAGCAGCAGGGAAACTCCCACCACCTGAACCATCTTGTTGCGCAATCCGGCACCCAGATACTGGGAACACAGCACGGAAGTACCGATATTGATGACCTCGAACACCAGAAAGGCAAACATGACGATCTGATTGACCACACCCACGGCAGCCACACTCTCGTCAGAATACTGACTCAGCATGATGGTATCCATCGCACCGAGCATCATGATCAGCAATGTTTCGATAAATATCGGGACGACCAGCTTGCGCAGCTCCGAACGGACCCGAACCGAATGTTGTTGAATAACCTGTTCCATTATCTTTGTACCAGCAATGAATTGAGCTTTTTCTCACGCCTCACATAAACCGACACACTGATGAAGCCTACCATCACAATAAACACGCCGGCCAGTGCCGGATAACGGTATCCGAGCCCCATCTCAATAGGCAGGCCGCCCACATACGCGCCTAATGCGTTGCCCAAATTGAAGGCAATCTGAACGCACGCGGCTCCCATCAGTTCACTGCCCCGCGAGTTCTGCAGAAGCAGCAATTGCTGGGGAGGGGACACGGCAAACAGGGCAGCCGTACATACTCCCATCAATGCTACGGCAAGCCAGGGCACGCCTGCAAAGAAAAAGGTTCCCAGCAGAGCAAACATCATGCACACTTGCGTAAACCTGATCACTGGAGCCAGGCCGTAGAGGTCGCCGCACTTTCCTCCTACCAGATTGCCTACGGTCATTCCCAGCCCTGCCAGCATCATGATGAGCGTCATGTTCCCGGGAGTGAACCCTCCCACATTGATCATCTGGGGAGTAACATAGCTGAACCAGCAGAACACTCCCCCGTTTCCGAACATCGTGGTAAAGATGATCAGCCAGGGAGCCAGGTTCTTCAGAAAGCGGAACTGCCCCTTGAAGCCGGTGTCAGGCAATGCAGGAATCGCCGGAATCCATTTCCATATAAGAAAGAACACCAGCAGCCCCCATGCCCCATTGAACATGAAGGGGAAGCGCCACGTCACCATGTTGCTCAGCATCGTGCCGAAAGGAACTCCCAACAGGTTGGCAACGGTCATTCCTGCGGTCATCAGAGCCACCGCCTGCGAAGCCTTTCCCTTGTCAGCCACCTTTTCAGCCACAATGGAACCTGCCCCGAAGAAAGCGCCGTGCGGAAGACCCGAAACGAAACGCATGAACAGCAGCATCCAATAGTTGGGAGCAAACGCCGCACAGACATTGCCCAGAATATAAATGGCCGTCAAGCCCAAAAGTATTTGCTTCAACGGACGAGTACGGGCCACCGCTACCATCAACGGCGCGCCGACACACACGCCGACAGCGTATGCGGAAATGAAATGACCTGCTTCAGGAATGCTTATATTCAAATCGTGGGCCACATTTGGCAATATCCCCATCATGACAAATTCTGCTATCCCCAGCCCCAACGTACCGGAGGCAAGCGCCAACAAACTTTTCTTCATCGATTATTCCTTCTGATTTTTCAGCGTGCAAAATTACGCCAAATTTTGTCCCGATAAACCGGGAAGGCGATTTCTTGACATAAATCAAAAAGAAGTGTGAAAGCCGCGAAGTTCATTCCTCAACTGGTGCGCATGGCCCGCCGTCATCGCATCAAGAAGCTCCCAGAAGCGGGGACCGTGATTCATTTCTTTCGTATGTGCCAGCTCGTGAAGAATCACATAGTCCATCAGATGCGACGGCACCAGCATCAGATAACACGACAGGCTGATAGTCTTTGCCGCCGTACAGCTCCCCCATCTGGAACGCGCTCCCGTAATCCTCACCTTACGGTAAGCAAGCCCGTAACGTCCCGCCCACTCGCTTACCAGCGGAGGAAGGATTTCGGCCGCCGATTTCTTCAGTGCACGAAGAATGGCACCGCGCACAAGTTTCTGCACTTCCTTCAAAGAAAAGTCGGTATCGTGCGGACAATAGATTTTCATTTCGCCGGAATCCGTCTGACGGACCGTGAAACATTTGAGCCTGCTCGGCTCAAGAGAAAGCCGGAAGCATTCAGCCTCAATTCTGAAATCGAAATCAACCGGCTTTGCCGCCACCCTGCTGTATTGCTCCAACAAGTCTTCACGGTGCTGGGAGATGACCTGCAGCACCCGCTCGATTTTTGTGTAGGGCGGCACAGTCACCTGCAATCCTTCAGGCTTCACACGCACCGTGATGTTGCGCATTCTGCGGCGCAGGGCCAACGTGATGCGCCCGAAATCCTTATCCTCAATATAACGTTTTGCTGACATAACGCGGCAAAGTTAGAAAAATACGCCATAACCGATAACAAGATAAGCGGAAAAACGATAACTTTGCGCGGAAAAAACAACAAGTCAAGATTATGGAACTGCCCAAAGATCCGATGATGCTTTACAGCTTCATCAATATGAAACTCAGAGATTTCTATCCTTCACTGGATGCGCTTTGCTCAGACCTGAATGTCAGCAAGGACGAAATAGTCAAGAGCCTGAAAGAGGCGGGCTTCGAATACGATGCCAAGCAAAACAAGTTCTGGTAATTTCCAGCCGGAATAAAATCGGGAGAAATCTGACACATTAAAAAAGGCTGCCCATCCGGACAGCCTTTTATCTTTGTTATAAGGTGTATAGACTTAATTCTATCAGCACTGAGCCAACTTGCCGTCAGAACCCAGAACGTTAAGAATTTTATGTTTGTACATCTTTTCCATTTCGTCACGAGCCGGACCCAGGTATTTGCGAGGATCGAATTCAGCCGGTTTTTCAGCGAATACTCTGCGGACAGCTGCAGTCATAGCCAAACGAGAGTCTGAGTCGATGTTGATCTTGCAAACAGCAGACTTGGCAGCCTTACGCAGCTCTTCTTCCGGAATACCGATAGCAGCTTCCAGCTTGCCGCCATACTGGTTGATCATATCTACATATTCCTGAGGAACTGAAGAAGATCCGTGAAGAACGATAGGGAAGCCCGGCAGTTTTTCCATTACAGCGTCCAATACATCGAATGCCAATGGAGGAGGAACCAGACGTCCGGTCTTCGGATCCAGGTGGCACTGTTCGGGTTTGAACTTGTAAGCACCGTGAGAAGTACCGATTGAGATTGCCAGAGAATCGCAGCCTGTGCGTGTAGCAAAATCAATAACTTCTTCAGGGTTAGTATATGTATGGTGTTCTGCAGAAACTTCATCTTCTACACCGGCCAATACGCCCAGCTCGCCTTCAACCGTTACATCAAACTGATGAGCATATTCAACGACTTTCTTAGTCAAAGCAACGTTTTCTTCGTAAGGCAGATGAGAACCGTCAATCATTACAGAAGAGAAGCCGAGGTCTACACAAGATTTGCAGAGTTCGAAAGAATCTCCATGGTCAAGGTGAAGAACGATTTCAGGATGTTCGCAACCCATTTCCTTAGCGTATGCTACAGCACCTTCAGCCATGTAACGCAGCAAAGTCTGGTTTGCATAGTTACGTGCGCCTTTAGATACCTGAAGAATAACCGGAGATTTAGTTTCAACAGAAGCCTTGATGATAGCCTGCAACTGTTCCATATTGTTGAAGTTGAAAGCCGGAATAGCATAGCCACCCTTAATTGCTCTAGCAAACATATCTCTAGTGTTTACCAGACCTAAATCTTTGTAATTAACCATTGTTGTAAATATTATAGTTGTTAATAAATGATTTCCGTATGCAAATGTAGCAATAAAAGTGGAACAAGCGCGTTCCGCGAAAAAGAAAATATGTCTGACAACACATATTGTTGACATAAATCATTACATTTTTACAACTGAGAAACACAGATGCAAAGTGTATATTGCAATTGACAAACCACAAATGCATTAGGATATGGACTCTATATAAGGACGGATTCTTTTAAAAGAAAAAGAGGAAACATGCGCCCACATTTCCTCTGAAAGCTCTTCAGGTTGGACTTGAACCAACGACCCTCTGATTAACAGTCAGATGCTCTAACCGACTGAGCTACTGAAGAAGATAAAGTATTCGAAAAAAGCTCTTCAGGTTGGACTTGAACCAACGACCCTCTGATTAACAGTCAGATGCT